>CAJIBV010000160.1_pt1 | contig 23987 bp, 26 predicted proteins | sample 9199431 | NCBI WGS metagenome assembly CAJIBV01 (sample SAMEA7708314, study PRJEB35096) | sediment metagenome | biome: marine neritic benthic zone biome [ENVO:01000025]; feature: sediment [ENVO:00002007]; material: shallow marine sediment [ENVO:03000034] sea grass bed [ENVO_01000059] ...
GGACATAACCATTTAATCACAGTTACTGCTGCTAATTTTAATACTTTGGCTAATAATCAGAGTATTGCTGTTCAGTCCACAACTGATGACAGTCATACACATAGTGTTACTATTTCTTGTGCTTAATTAATTTATAAGTAGCAATAACAGTATTAGCTATACAAGTCATTCGTGGATTGTGGGTAGGTATGGGTTATTTTGGAGCTAAAAAATTTGAGGCTCTCGGGGCAAATGGAAAATTTGTGAAAATATCTGCTTCAGGAAACCAGGAAAGTCATCCTCATAATGTAACCATCACGAAAGAAGCACCAAATTATTCAAGCTCAATAGTTTTGATTTTCCTGCAACTGCATTATGATTAGTCTCCTAGAATTTTTAAAACAATAATGACTCTAAATTAATAAAAGCCAAATTATAAATTGGGCTTTTGAGCTATTATAATATACTGGTCTTCCAACATTTTCCTGTTAATTTGAATATTTTTAAAGCCAACTTCTTTTAATTCATTTACCACATCTTCTGAAGATATTCTATGCTCAATTGGTGGACCGTGTCCCGATTTAGTTTTTTTGTAATCTACTATGTTCAAGGTACCACCATCCTTTAATCCATTTTTTACTTTCTTGAAATAAGCTATTCTATTTTCAATATGATGGTAAGTATTAACAATTATAACATGATGCACTTCTTTTTCTGCAAGTAAAGGATCATTATATTTCGTCTTTCTCGGAGTTACCAAACTATCATTTATTTCGGTTTTCTTTTTTTTGATATAATTTAAAAACCTGTCATCCACATCAGCCGCAATTACACGTGCTCCTTTTGAAGCCATTTTAAAAGCGAAATAACCAGTGCCAGCTCCGATATCCATAATGATTTTACCTTTAATATCTCCAATTAATTCAATGATCTCATATGGCTTTTGCCATGCGTCTCTTTCTGAGCTTTCAAAATTTATAACCAATTCTTCAAAACTACTGTTGTTCATATGAGTATTTGAATTGTGGTCCTTTTGATGGCCATAGTCTTTGCATCCTGTAAAGAATAAAATTGGGACGGCAAGAACCATTAAAATTTTCGTTTTCATAAAATTTGGTTTAATTGAGCACTACTCTTATATCATAAACGTTTCAATGATTAATTATTGGCAGTTAAAAGAAGTTAGCTGTTTTTTTTCATTCAGTATCAGCTTATTTATTTTTGTAAACTTGTCCTCGATGAGGTTTTAGAGCATCCCTAATAGGCTTCATTTCACCTTCATTTACGACCATGTATGCAATAGAATGCATTTCAGAAATTTGTTCTAAACCCGTAATTTTTAACTCTGTATTCTTTATATCTATATATTCTTTCAAATGAATAACATGATGTTCGGCAATTTTCAGAGCATTGTGACCTCGAAAATCCCAGATTAGTTTTAGTTTACGCATTTGATACTGAAACTCCTTTCTCCGCAAAATTTTTAAAGGCGACCATATATTTCATAGACTGTTTTTTAAAGGCTCCTTTCATAAACGTGGTCATGACCTTCATCATGAAATTACCAGGAATAAACTCAGAAGTACTTGTCCATTTTGTGTATCCTTCCGGTGTTTCTTCAAAGAGATTATTCACATGATTCTCCATGCCTTTAGTCGTATATGTCATATTAAATTCACCAGGTAACTTTTTATGTGTAATGGTCTCTATTAGTTCCATTTCACGTTTTTTGAATTTATAACTAAGTTTCATTTTGGCACCTACATCACCAGGTTTTCCTTCTAATTGCTCATAGCCCACTAATCCTTCTTGCCAATGTTTCATATTCTCAGAGTTATCCATTTTCTCCATGAACTTAACAAGGGGTAATTCTACAATAATTTCGCTTGTATATTTCATTTTTAGTTGGTTTTAGTACTATTAAATATATGAAAAATTTGCATTTTCTTTAAAATCGCACAAGGGTGGAATAATATATTAGTTTTGCATTTATAATTAAGGCAAATTCATGATACTAAATTCGATTGTGAATCGTTTGTTAATCGAACTTGTATAATACACTAATATTACTATTTTTGCTCGTAGCAGAAATTAAATGATTTGACAAATGAAAACTCAGTTTTATTTCTTCCTTTTTATATCGTTTATCACGCTCTTTAGTACTGCACAAATAAATGAAAACGATGTGCTTTTCACTGTTAACAATGAAGATGTCCTTGCCACTGAATTTATAAGGGTTTACAATAAAAACCTGGACCTGGTAAAAGACGAATCACAAAAGGACATTGATAATTATTTGGGATTATTTGTAGATTATAAATTGAAGTTGCAGGAAGCTAAGAAATTAGAACTTGATAGAAAGCCTGAGTATTTAAGGGAGTTGTCGAACTACAGAAAGCAACTGGCAAAAAATTTCCTTACTGATTCTAAAGTTACAGAGGCTCTGGTTAAAGAGGCATATGATAGAATTTCATATGAAGTGAATGCCGGACATGTATTGGTTAGAATGCCTGAAGATGCGCCTCCGGCAGATACTTTAAAAGCTTATAATGAAATTGTTAAGCTACGTGAGCAGGTATTAAAAGAAGGTTTTGAAGCTGTTAAGGAAAAGGTTCATAACGGACAAACCATCTTTGCTGAGGACTTAGGATATTTTAGCGGATTCAGGATGGTGTATCCTTTTGAAACCGCAGCATTTAATACTCCTGTTGGAGAGTTGTCATATCCTTTCAAGACGAAATTTGGGTATCATATCGTAAAGATTTTCGATAAGCGGAAATCAAAAGGTGAAGTAGAGGTTGCTCATATTTTGGTATCAAAGAAAAAGAATGAGCAGGATTCCACGCAACAAGATCCAGAACAACGCATTAAGGACATTCATTCCAAATTACAGCAAGGGGAGAGTTTTGAGAGCCTGGCAAAGCAGTTTTCTGATGATAAGAGTTCTGCGAGCAAAGGTGGTAGACTTTCACCATTTAGTGGTGGACAATTAAATGCTAAAAATTTTGAAGAAGCTGCCTTTAATTTAGAGAATGAAGGTGATTATTCCGAACCGTTAGAAACTGAAATAGGTTGGCATATTATTAAACTGATCAATAAAAAGCCAGTTGAATCTTTCGATAAAATGAAAGGTCAGTTGGAGCTTAAAGTAAAACGAGATTCAAGATCGAAATTAATTAATAATGCATTTGTAAATAAAATAAAGGCATACTATAACGTAAAAGACAATGCAGAAGCCTTGGAATATTTCAACACTATTGTTACAGACTCATTTTATAAACGAACCTGGGCGGTTCCTCAGGCAATTAATAAAGGAAAAATTATAAATACAATTGGAGAGAAGGAATTAACCTATAGAGAATTTGCGACCTATCTTATGAATGCACAGAGAAAACTAAGGAATAAAAAACCACTTCCAGCTGTTGTTAAGGAAAACTACCAAGAATTTTTGAATAGCTCTGTATTAAAATATTATGAAGATAATTTAGAAACCGAGAGTCAAGAGTTTGCCAATATAGTTGCAGAATACAGAGATGGTCTTTTGCTTTTTGAATTAATGGAATCCGAAATTTGGAATGCTGCTAAAAAGGATAGTGTTGGACTTAAGGAATTCTATGATAAGAATAAAGAGAACTATTATTTACAGGAAAGGGTAGACGCTTTGGTTGCATCATCTACTAAGGAAAAAGTTATAAAAAGAGTGTCTAAAATGTTTTTAGATGGATATGATGAGGAAAAAATAAAAGAAACTTTAAATAAAAAAGGAAGAATAGATGTTATTTTTACTTCCGGTATCATGGAAAAAACACATCAGACCTTACCTTTAGATCTTCAATTTAAGGAAGGTGTATCTAAAATTTATCAACACAATGATTCTTTTGTTGTTGCCAAGGTGCTAGAGGTTTTACCTAAGGAACAATTGTCATTAGAAGATTCCATGGGTAGAGTTATTACAGACTTTCAGGATCAAAAAGAAAAGTCTTGGATACAAAATCTACGTGAAACGTATTCGGTCGAAATAAACCAGGATGTTTTAAATAAAATCAAGTCACAAATTAATAATAATTGAAAAAATCATTTTACATATTAATTAGTGTTTTGCTGGTGTTTTCCTGTGAATATTTTGTACGAAAAGAACAGCAGAATGCCATAGCCAGAGTTAACGAAGCATATCTTTACGAAGATGACATACTAGATCTAATTACAGATGCTACAAGTCAAGAGGATAGTGCCTTAATAGTAAATAATTATATTACGCGTTGGGCTACACAGCAACTTTTAATTGATGGTGCAGAACTAAACATCTCCGATGAGAAGCAAACAGAATTCAATAAGTTGGTCGATCAGTACAGGAAAGATCTGTTTACAAAGGCTTATGTTGAAGCTTTAGTGAAAAGAGATCTGAATGAAACTGTAAGCATGGATGAGGCACAGGAGTATTATGATGCGAATAGCGAAACCTTTAAGCTAAATGAAGAATTAATTAAATTAAGGTATATCAAAGTTGATGAGGGCAGAAGCGATTTTTCTCAAATTAGAGAACAGTTCAGAAGATTCAATGAAGAAGACAAATTTTTCTTAGATTCTATTGCAATTCAGTTTAGTTCCTATTCCTTGAATGATTCAATTTGGGTAAAACTGAGTCAGGCTGTTAATAAAATTCCGGTAATCACTTCAGAAAATAAAAATCAACTGTTAAAAAAATCTAATTTTATACAACTCAAAGATTCATTAGGAGTATATTTGATGCAGATTAATGACGTACTGTTGAGGAACGAAATTGCTCCATTAGAGTATGTTAAACCAACGATAGATCAAATAGTCATTAACAGAAGAAAATTAGAGTTAATTAGAGAATTAGAAAAAGATATTACTTCAGATGCAATTAAAAACAAACAATTTGAGATCTACGATTAACCTGCCAAGCTTTATTTTTTCACTAGTAGTATTGTTTTCCATTTCGTTAAGTGCACAGGAAATAATTGAAGATAAAAAAGAAAATGAACAACCAAAAGTGGTAGTTGATAGTATTAATCCATTTAATCCTATTAAAGTAGATGGTGTTGCAGCAGTTGTTGGAGACTATATTGTATTGGATTCTGATATTGATAAGACTTTCCAGCAACTAAAAGCTCAAGGCGTTTCAACAGAAGAGATAACACGTTGCCAATTATTTGGCAAATTACTTGAAGATAAACTATATGCGCATCACGCTATTCAGGATAGCCTGGAAGTCTCTGATTCGGAAATACGATCTTATGTAGATCAACAGATCAGCCAATTTTTACAACAAACAAATGGGTCTATGGAACGTTTGTTAGAATTCTACAATAAGGATGATGAAAAAAGCTTTAGAGATGAAATGTTCGAAATTAATAAGAACAACAAATTGGCGAGCCAAATGCAGCAAAAAATTATTGAAGATGTAGAGGTCACTCCAGAAGAAGTAAGACAGTTCTTTAATAATATACCCCAGGAAGAACGCCCTACATTTGGAACAGAGCTTAAAGTTGCCCAAATTGTTGTTATGCCCAAGTCTACTCTCGATGAAATTCAGAAAGTAATTGACCTGTTAAATCAGATCCGTGCCGATGTTATAGACAATGGTTCAAGTTTTGCAACTAAGGCGGTGCTATATTCAGAGGATGAAGGGTCACGATCAAATGGAGGTAAATATACCTTAAACAGAAAACGGCCAAGAATGGTAAAGGAATTCAGGGATGTGGCTTTCCGTCTGCAGGAAGGAGAAGTTTCTGAACCGTTTAAAACAGATTTTGGATTTCATATTATTAAGTTGGATAAGATTCGAGGCCAGGAATACGACGTACGCCACATAGTCATTAAACCGGAAGTGAATGAAGAAACAATCCAGGAAGCCAAAGAAAAACTGGAAAAAATACGTAAACGAATTGTTGATGGTGAATTAGAATTTAAAGAAGCAGCCCGAGAATTTTCAGACGAAAAAGAAACAAGGGAAGACGGAGGACAACTGATAAATCCGGAAACTCAGGACTACAGTTTTGAATTGACCAGAATGGATCCGGAATTGTATTCCCAAATTCAAGATTTAAAAAGTGGAGAAATAAGTTTGGTTCTCAAGGATCAAGATAGAATCAACAATACAAAATTCAAGATTTTGACTGTAACCGACAGAATTGATGAACATGAAGCAAACTTTGCCAGGGATTATTTGAAGATTAAGGCACTTGCATTGCAGGAAAAACAGTTTAAGGCAATTGAAAAATGGCAAAATGAAAAGATTATGGATACCTATATTAAAATAATAGGACAGCATAGAGATTGTGATTATTCAAGTAATTGGTTAAAACTTTAGATCATTATGTCAGATGTAGCGGCGATTAAGCAACTGGTTACCAAATTCAAACAACTTCAAACTGAAATAGCTAAGGTAATTGTTGGTCAGGATGAGGTTGTAAACCAAATATTGATCTCTATTTTTTCCGGTGGTCATTCATTATTAATCGGAGTTCCTGGATTAGCAAAGACTTTAATGGTAAATACAATTGCACAGGCATTAGGATTGGATTTTAAGCGAATTCAATTTACTCCGGACCTTATGCCAAGTGATATTCTAGGCAGTGAGATATTAGATGAGGATAGGCATTTTAAATTTATAAAAGGACCTGTTTTTGCAAATATCATTTTGGCTGATGAAATTAACAGAACGCCGCCTAAAACGCAGGCCGCCTTACTAGAGGCAATGCAGGAACGATCGGTAACTGTGGCAGGACACCACTATAAGCTGGATCTGCCTTACTTTGTATTAGCGACCCAGAATCCCATAGAGCAGGAGGGAACATATCCTTTACCTGAAGCTCAATTAGACCGGTTTATGTTTGCAATTAACTTAGACTATCCAACATTTGATGAAGAAGTACAGGTTGTTAAAACAACAACTAATGATGATTTTGCAGAAGTCAATAGCTTGTTTACCGCTGAGGAAATAATAGACTTTCAACATTTGATAAGACGTATTCCGGTTGCTGACAATGTAATAGAATATGCTGTAAGTTTAGTGAGTAAAACCAGACCAGATAGTGATGCTGCCACTGATTTGGTTAAGAACTATATAGATTGGGGAGCAGGACCAAGAGCATCTCAAAACCTTATTTTGGCAGCTAAAACTCATGCTGCTATAAATGGTAAATTTTCGCCGGACATTGAAGACGTTCAAGCTGTCTCGATGAGCATTTTGAGACATAGAATTATTAAAAATTATAAAGCTGAAGCTGAGGGTATTACTGAAGTACAGGTAATAAAAAGCCTGTTTTAATTTAGTCGATCAAAATTTTAATATCTTGAATAAGTCTATCCATTTCACTTGATGCCGATGTGTTATAGAATCCACGAATTTGTTGTTTTTTATCAAATAAAGCAACATTACTACTGTGGTAAAAGTCAGACCCATCTTTGTTTGGTCTGAAATTGGTCATAAATTGTTTGGCTTGTGCTTTGGTATTAGCATCTGTGCTTCGCAAAAATTGCCATTTTGATCCGGGAATTTCGGTATTTCTCCAATATATGTGCAATATTTCAGCTGTGTCATGTTTAACGTCAATGGTATGGGAAATCATCATAAAATCATCATATTCTTCTAAAGAACGAGCTACCTTAATCATTTCCTGTCTCATAGGAGGGCAAATACTGGGACATCTTGTAAAAAAGAAATTTGCAATACATACTTTATTTTTAATATTATCTGTCGTGAAATTCTCATTAAACTGATTAATAAAACTGTCGTACGAAATAGTATAATATTCCTTAATTCCTTCATCATTAATTTTAAAACTAAGTATAGGCAATGTTTTTTCTTGGAAATTACAGGAAGAAATTAAAACTAGCAGTAATACAATTTTAAAGGACTTCATTATAAGCTATTGTTATATCTCTTAATTTGTTCATCCATCTCCTTATCATAAAGGAAAACGAACATACTGGCCATCATATCTTGGTTCTCTTCACTTGTATTGTCTACTGTCAAAATAAGTTCGTATTCGTGACCAGAATACAGCATTTCGCCTTCTGAACTGGAATAAGAATCTGCTTTTAGCAGGCCAATTTTCTCAGAATAATTATTAGCCTTAGAACTAAATAATATACGATTCGCAGTCATATCTCTTAAAGATAGCTCTTCTGCAAACGGATGTAAATGGACAGCAATATGATGCATACTTGTACTATCTTGAATGGCAAGTTGTTTAGTAACATTAGATCTATAGGATTTTCTGCCAGGAAATATAACCCAATGCCCGGACAATGTTTTGCCTTCATCATTCGTATAAACGTGATTTTTGGTTTCTACAGGTAAACATAAGTTAGGATCATCTTCGTTAGGATTATAAAAATCCAATTTATCCATTTCAAAAGGAAGCATGACAAAAATGGTTTTACTTATTAAAGGTTTCAATTCGGTACTATGAGTTTTGTACCCTAAAGTTATTTTATGCTTGATCGAGAAAGATTTATTCTTTATATTATGATTTAAAGTCTGTGAGGCTAAATACAGATTTTCGTTTGTGAATACCGGAAATCCAAATCCTTCCGGAAAACTGTAACTTTCCACACCATTACTCATGGAAGTTAATCGTGGGTACTGTTCACCAATTCTATGGTCTAAACTCCATTTACTGAAGTGTTCTCCATCATAATAATCTACATTACTATGGCATATGTAGTCATTAGAAAGTGTGTCATTTTCATTATTGCTTAGAGCAATGGTTTCAAATGAGGTTAACCAGACTAATTCACTTTTACTGGGATTCAATTGAAAAGCCCTGGTTGCTTTAGGCCCTTCCATAGATTTATAAATGTTGTCAACCACAAATGTTGGTGTGGTATACGAAGTTGTTGAATCACCTATTTCTATGTGCCACGTATTGTCTACTAAACCCAATCGATGCAATAGTTGAGTTTTAACAATTGCCTTATGCCTGTTACTTAAATTCAAATAATAAATACCACCAATAACAATTGCAAGTAATCCCACAATCAATAAATATTTTATTACTTTAGATTTCATAATAATACTTCAACAGGCATAAACAAAAATAACGCTTTTTAATGCAAATAGATTACAGCAAACGAATTTTCGGATTGGACATAATGAGGGCTGTGGCTATATTACTGGTAGTATTTTCTCATACCCTATGGATTGTTCCTGGGGCCAAGGGACTTATTCCGGATCTTTTAAGCCTTGCAGGTGTTATTGGAGTTGAGATTTTCTTTGTTTTAAGTGGATTTCTTATTGGAAGAATTGTTTATAATTTATATATTCAGGATGACTTCAACTTTAACGGAGTAATGTATTTCTGGATTCGAAGATGGTTTAGGACTTTACCAAATTATTATTTTATATTAATAGCTAACATATTTATAGCAGTATACCTAGGCACTAAATTACCAGAAAATTTATGGCAGTATTTTTTATTCATGCAAAATTTCGCATGGGAAATGCCATGGTTTTTTAGTGAATCCTGGAGTTTACCAATAGAAGAATTCGCTTATATTATAGGTCCATTACTCCTTTATTTATTTTTATATTTTAGGCTAAGAACTAATCGACGTAAATTTTTTGCCATTATTACAATCAGCATTATTCTGTTTTTTACGATCACCAAAATAATCTACAATTGGACTATTGATAATTCTGACATGATGTTTTGGAACGTAAATTTAAAGGCTATTACAATTTACCGTATCGATGCAATCTACTATGGTGTTTTTGCAGCATACATTTCAAAAACATACTCAAAAAAATGGCAGAAATTTAGTTGGTTATGGTTTATAATCGGAGCATTATTCTTTTTCATTTTAAATTTTATTATTCCGGCACAAAGAGTGTTTATTGAAACATATCCGTTTTTCTGGAATGTGTTATATCTGCCTATTAATTCAATAGCAATAGCTTTCTGTTTACCAGTCTTATCAAATATAAGATCTGCACCAAACTTGATCCTTATTCCCGTGACTTACATCAGCCTCATATCCTATTCTATGTATTTATTGCATTATTCAGTAGTGTTGCAACTTCTTAAGTATTATATTCCTTCAGAAGGCCTTGCTAAGTTTGATGTATATGTGTATATAGTGGTTTACTTAATTTCCACTTTGCTTTTGTCTTACGTGTTATACCGAATTTTTGAAAAGCCTATGATGGATATTCGGGATAAGCCTTTTATTATCAGGAATTTTTTTAAAAAGTAATTTAAACTATTGATAATATTTTATTCGTTTTACAACTAATTATTCACTTTAATTAATGTAAATTGATGAATTAATAAAATATTCGCAAACGTTTTCGTATTTCACTGCAAATTTTTTAAATATGTGGCTGATTTTGTAAATTCGCAGGACTAAAAAATAACTAAAAAAAAAGTATATGGCTTTTGATATTGAAATGATAAAAAAGGTTTACAGTCAAGTTGAAGAGCGTGTTAATGCAGCTAGAAAATTGGTTGGTAAACCATTAACCTTATCGGAAAAAATATTATACTCGCATCTTTGGGAAGGAAAACCTTCTAAAGCATTTGTAAGAGGTAAAGACTATGTTGATTTTGCACCGGATAGAATTGCGTGTCAAGACGCGACAGCACAAATGGCGCTCCTGCAGTTTATGCAAGCAGGAAAAAGTCAGGTAGCGGTTCCTACAACTGTCCATTGCGATCACTTAATTCAAGCTAAAGAAGGAGCAGCTAAAGATTTAAAACGCGCGAACGATGTAAGCAGTGAAGTCTTCGATTTTTTAGCATCAGTTTCAAATAAATATGGAATTGGATTCTGGAAGCCCGGAGCTGGTATAATTCATCAGGTTGTATTAGAAAATTATGCATTTCCTGGAGGTATGATGATAGGAACGGATTCGCACACAGTAAATGCTGGTGGATTGGGAATGGTTGCTATTGGTGTCGGAGGAGCTGATGCAGTAGATGTAATGGCTGGAATGGCTTGGGAATTAAAATTTCCAAAGCTCATTGGTGTAAAGTTAACTGGAAAATTGTCCGGTTGGACTGCACCGAAAGATGTCATTCTTAAAGTTGCTGAAATATTAACGGTTAAAGGCGGAACAGGTGCAATTGTTGAATATTTCGGTTCTGGAGCAACAGCTATGTCTTGTACAGGAAAGGGTACTATTTGTAACATGGGAGCAGAAATTGGAGCAACAACTTCTACTTTTGGTTATGATGAATCAATGGAACGTTATTTACGAGCCACTGATAGAGTGGATGTAGCAGATGCTGCTAATAAAGTTAAAGAATATTTAACTGCTGATGCTGAGGTATATGCAAATCCGGAGCAATATTTTGATCAAGTAATAGAGATTAATTTGTCGGAATTAGGACCATTATTAAATGGACCATTTACTCCAGATTTATCAACAACTGTAGGTAAAGAAATGACAGACAAGGCAAAAGTAAATGACTGGCCTATAAAAGTTGAATGGGGATTGATAGGGTCATGTACTAACTCATCCTACGAAGATTTGTCACGTGCTTCTTCAATTGCACAACAGGCATTGGATAAAGGATTAAAGACCAAAGCAGAGTTTGGAATTAATCCAGGATCAGAACAAGTACGTTATACCGCAGAACGAGATGGCATACTTCAGGTATTTGAGAAATTAGATGCAAAAATATTTACTAATGCATGCGGGCCATGTATTGGACAATGGGCAAGATATAGTGATCCAAAAAATGCACCAAAAAATAGTATTGTGCATTCGTTTAACCGAAACTTTGCTAAACGCGCCGATGGAAATCCGAATACGCATGCTTTTGTTGCATCACCGGAGTTAACAGCGGCTATTGCTATTGCTGGTAGATTAGATTTCAATCCATTAACCGATAAATTGATAAATGATAATGGTGAAGAAGTTATGTTGGATGAACCAACGGGATGGGAATTGCCTCCAAAAGGTTTTGACGTGAAAGAAAATGGATATGTAGAGCCTTTAGCAGATGGTAGTAAAGTGAAAGTTGAAGTGAGTCCATCTTCAGAACGTTTACAATTATTAACACCATTTAAGCCAATTGGTAGTGGGATCAATGGTGCCAGACTTCTGATTAAAGCTTTTGGAAAATGTACAACAGACCATATTTCCATGGCTGGACCTTGGTTGCGATTTAGAGGTCATCTTGACAATATAGCCAACAACACTTTAATAGGAGCCGTCAATGCATTTAATAAAAAAACAAATTTTGTTAAGAATCAGTTGACTGGTGAATATGGTGGTGTTCCAGATGTACAACGTGAGTATAAAGCAGCTGGAATTAAAACTATTGTTGTAGGTGATCACAACTATGGAGAAGGTTCATCTCGAGAACATGCTGCTATGCAACCTAGACATTTGGGTGTCGCGGCGGTAATAGTGAAATCATTTGCCAGAATCCATGAAACAAACCTTAAAAAGCAGGGTATGCTAGGATTAACATTTGCAAATGAATCGGACTATGATTTAGTTCAGGAAGATGATACTTTTAACTTTGTTGATTTAGTTGATTTTGCACCTGGTAAACAACTTTCTATGGAACTAATTCATACAGATGGGAGTAAAGATGAGATTAAGTTAAATCATACATACAATCAATCTCAAATCGATTGGTATTATGAAGGATCTGCTTTAAACTTAATTAAAAAAGAAAACGCATAATATTTCAAAGTAATTAATTTCTAACTCCTGATGAAATTCAGGAGTTTTTTTATGTTTTAATTGTAAGGTGGCTTCTAAATTATCGACACAAAACAAAAATTACTAACACGACCCGAATGAAATCAATATGGTTTTTTGATGATGTGAATCTTTTTAAGGTTTTGTGCCCTCATAAGTTCAAAGCCTATAAAAATAGTCATGATTTTGATGCCTACAAAAAGAAAGACTACATCTATTTTGAGGAAGACTCATCTAATAAAGTCTATCTGATAGAAAAGGGTAAAGTGAAGATTGGCTACTACAATGAAGAAGGAGACGAAATTGTTAAAGCTATTTTGAGTCGGGGTGAGTTGTTTGGTGAAAAGGCAATTCTTGGTCAAAATAAGCGGGATGAGTTTGCTCAGTCAATTGATAATAATACGTCTATTTGTCCAATAGGAGTGCAAACTATGCACGATCTGATGCGTGATAATCAGTCCTTTAGTTTTAAAGTTTATAAATTCATTGGTTTTAAGTTCCAGAAACTTGAAAGAAGACTCCAGCTTTTATTGTTTAAAGACACCAAAACAAGGCTTGTAGAATTCCTTGATGAACTTTGTGCAGATTATGGATATAATTGCGAACAAACAGGGGATCATATTATAAAACATCCTTATACTCAAAGAGATATTGCTTCTTTAATTGGTACGTCAAGACCAACTTTGAACATTCTTTTAAATGAATTAAGAGAAGAAAAAATTCTTGATTTTAATAGAAAAGAAATAAGAATCTTTAAAAAATCTGCTTAATGTTAGATAGCTAACATTTTTTCATAAAGTCATCGCATACTTTTGATTAAACTAATAATAAAAATTAAACGCGATGATTAAAAAAATGATTTTAGCTGTATTGGCAATAGGAATTTTTGCCACTTCATGCAGCAGTGATGACGACGATAATTCATCACCAGCAACTTTAACATTAAACTTAAGTGGTTTAGAAGCTTTAGGAAGCGATTTTGTGTACGAAGGATGGATAATTGTAGATGGTTCACCGGTTTCAACAGGTACATTTTCAAGTGTAGATTTTCCTCAAACATTTAGTGCAGATGCAGACGATTTGGCTGTAGCCTCCACTTTCGTATTATCAATTGAACCTTCAAACGATTTAGATCCAGCTCCTGCAGCAACAAAAGTACTTGCTGGAGATTTTACAGGGAATTCAGCAAATGTAAATTCTGTTGGAATTGTAGGTGATTTTAGCAATTCTTCAGGAAAATACATTTTAGCAACTCCAACAGATGGAGGGGCCGACACTAATGAAGAAAGTGGTGTATGGTTTTTAGATAATTCAAGCGGAATGCCAATGGTTGGTTTAAATCTTCCAACATTAACGGATGGATGGAAATATGAAGGTTGGGCAGTAATTGCTGGTACTCCAGTCAGTACCGGAACTTTTACCTCGATAGATGATTTTGACGATAATGCATCTACAACGCCTTTTAAGGGAGATGCAGGAGATGGTCCGGCTTTTCCAGGAGAAGACTTTTTGCAGAATGCACCAACTGGTTTAACGTTTCCAACAGATTTAAAAGGAACTACTATAGTCATTTCTGTTGAACCAAGCCCAGATAATAGTGCAAATCCTTTTACATTAAAACCTCTGGCACATATGGTTCCTGCAAATACCATGAACCATACTGCCATAGATATGGGAACAGGACCTGTAACTATGTTAAACGGAACAGTAACAAGATAACTAAAGATTTAATCTTTATTTTTTTGTTAGATTTGAAGCGTCATTTAATGCATAATAAATGACGCTTTTAAAATTATTGTATTATGAAATTAACTATACCAAAGGCAAAAAATATCTTGTTTGTTGTATTTATCGCGATAATAATTATACCCCAAACAAGACAACCTATTCAGGTATTTATTAATAAAGGACTAGCGCTTTTGAGCCCTTCTGAGGTTGAAGAAACTAAAAGAAAACAGCTTTTAGATTATAATTGGCAATTAGTAGATATTAGTGGTAATAGAATAAATTTTAATGAGTCTGAGAATAGGGTAGTATTAGTTAATCTTTGGGCGACATGGTGTCCTCCTTGTATTGCAGAAATGCCTAGTTTAGATAAACTATATGCAGATTATAAAGATAAAATTGATATCTATTTAGTGTCCAATGAGAAACCGGATGTACTAAAATCTTTTATCGAAAAAAACAATTACCAGTTTAATGTTCATATAGCCCAAACTAAATACCCTGAAGAATTTGATTTAAGCAGTATTCCAAGAACATACTTAATTGATAAAAATGGCTATATGATTTTTGATAAAAAAGGTGCGGCGAATTGGAATAGCGAAAGCGTTAGAAAAACTATAGACAAGCTTTTAGAAGAATTATAATGTTTTAAACAAGGCTTTTATAAAAGTCCAGGAGAAGAGTGGACTAATAATTCTTATTTCATTAATTATACTCGTCTCTTCATCTAAAAATTTAAACATTTCTTGAACTGAATTCTTGGAATAAAATGTATTGAAAATCCATTCTCCTTTTTCATTTTGATTTTTTAATACATTAAGAAATACAGCATCGTAAAATTGAAATCTTTTTTTAAAAAGTCCTAGAGAAGGCAACTTATAGTTTTTCAAGTTGGTGATTATTATTGATATTTTTTTCTCTGTATGCTTAAATGAATAGCCTGTAGAAGATTTAACCCAACCACCTCCTGTACCTATTTTGGTAACTGAAGTTGAATTGAATTTATTAAAAGGAAAATTCGTCATAGGAATATTCCCGGATTCTTGTTCTAGTACTTTATAATTATCAGTTTTTATGACGGTAGAAATATAGTTTTTCAGGTAATCATCATATAAATTTGATTCGACTAAATATGGAGTAAAAAAAGTGAACTCAACAAGCGCTTTTCGTTTTGAAATAGGTAATACATATGTAAAAGTTGTATCAGAATTATGTTTAATTCTGTAATCCATCATCGTAAAGGTTTCCGGATCAAAAACATCTGACTCTGTTTCTATTATCCAACCTTTAAAATGTTGATATATTCTTGTGAAATTATCTGCTTTATTAGAGTATTCTTTTGGTACTCTGCTATCAAAAACGTGTTCACATGTATAAGCCTTTTTTTTGCCCTGAACGCAAATAGAATTCGAATCCTGAACTTCAGTAACTTCATCAATTATGAAAGTGAAGTTTTTTCTTAACTTAATATTTTTGATGGCGTATTCATAAAAATCAATGGAACGAATCTTTTTGTAAACGTAGGGCTCTAAATTAAGAGTTAAGGAATTTTTTTGAGAATGAAACGAACCTTTAGACCAGGATTTCGAAACAATGTCATTCCATTTTCCGGCATCGTTTTCCCAAAAACACCAGGTTTTATCATTGGTGTTTTTATTGGACCTATCCACTAGAGCTATTTTTTTCGAATTAAAAAATGAATCTTCAGAAAAAGCTAAGGCCAATTGTAATCCCGCTAAACCATTTCCAATAATAATATAATCGAAATGATTTACAGGAATGGACATTTATACTAAACCTATTTTTTGAAATATTTAAATGGTACAACTAACATCCCGAAATTTTCTCCCTTTTTTTTACCCAAATGTTTGTGGTGAATTTTATGTGCCCTTCTTACACCCCTGGCATACCAATTATTAGCATTTCGAAACATTTTGAATCGCTGATGAATAAATATATCATGAACAATGAAATATGCAGCACCATAGGCCATAATTCCCAATCCTATAGGTAAACAGAACCAAACATGCTCATAGCTCCATAAGTAAAAACAGATTATACTTACAACTGCATAGAAAATAAAGAAAGCATCGTTTCGTTCAAACCAGGAATCATGATCTTTTTTGTGATGATCCTTGTGTAAGGACCATAAAAAGCCATGCATAATATATTTGTGAGTAAACCATGCCATGAACTCCATTACAGAAAAAGTTCCTAAGAAAATGACTATCCAAAATATTACTTTCATGATAGATAATTTTAAAGCAAATTTAATTGATATTTAACATAACTCCTGGTCAGGATGTAAATTTTTTTATAATTCGGTACTCTTATCCTTGAATTTTTAATCTCTAAAGCAGGTGTTCTTTTCAACTTTTTAAGAAGTTGTTTGTAGTATCTGTAAGCCATAAAAACTCCAAATTTGGCATCTAACGGTAGATTCCTGATACCATTCATTCCTTCTTCAAAGTCCCTTTCAATATCATCAATAATTTCCTGTTTTGAAGCTTCGTCCAATCTGTTTAAATCTGTATTTGGGAAATACGTCCTGTGTAAGCTATCATGGTCTGCTTTTAGATCTCTCAAAAAGTTAACTTTTTGAAAAGCAGATCCCAGAGCCATGGCAGAATTCTTAAGCTCATTGTATTTAATTTCATTTCCCTTGACAAATACCTTTAAGCACATTAATCCTACCACATCTGCAGAACCATAAATGTATTCTTTAAATTCTTCTACCGTTAAATATTCTTTTTTATAAAGATCCATTCTCATACTCTTCAAAAATGAATTGACTAATTTCTTATCTATATTATAGGTGTGAAAAGTATTTTGAAAAGAGTTTAATATAGGATTCAAACTAATTTTATTATTTAATGCTCGTTCAAGATCTGCAACAAAATGGTTGAATAACTCTTCCTTGTTGTAATCGTGAAATGAATCCACTATTTCATCTGCAAACCGAACAAAACCATAAATATTGTATATGTCTTTTCGTATCGATTTTGATAGCATTTTAGTAGCCAACGAAAAAGATGTACTATAAGATTGTGTAACTATCTTACTACAATCGTTAGATACAGTATCAAAAAGGGATTTCATAGCTTAATTTTTTTGATATTTAATTATAAGTTCTGCAACTAGCTTTCCTGAAATTAAAGAAGGTGGTACGCCAGGTCCAGGAACGGTCAACTGTCCGGTAAAAAATAAATTTTTTACTTTTTTACTTCTTAATTTAGGTCTTAAAAAGGCTGTTTGCATTAAAGTGTTTGCCATTCCGTATGCATTTCCTTTATATGAATTATAATCCTTAATAAAATCATTAATACAAAATGACTCTTTAAATATAATATTATTTTTGACATCTTGAGAAGTAAGATTCTCAAAACGAGCGATAATTTTTTTGAAATAGAGTTCCCTTAACTCTGCCGTATCTTCTAACCCAGGTGCTAAAGGGATAAGGAATATTCCGGCTTCTTTATTTTTAGGCGCTGAAGAAGAATCCGTTATAGATGGGAAGCTTGCATAGAACAATGGATCTTCAGGCCAATTTGGGACATCATAAATGGCTTCAGCATGAGTGTCAAAATCAACATCAAAAAATAACGTATGATGATTCACATTCTTTAATTTTTTATCGAATCCTATATAAAATAGTAATGAAGAAGGTGCAAATGTTTTTCTTGACCAGTATTTTTCCGAATATTGTCTGTATGGTTTGTCAATAAGTGTTTCAGAATGATGGTAGTCTGCTCCACTAAGCACAATATCAGAAAAATAGGTATCACCCTTGGATATTATTCCTATTGCCTTTCCTTTTTCAATAATTATTTTATCAACTGGTGAATTAGTTTTTAATTTTACACCCAATTCTTTAGCAAGTGCTTCCATTCCCAATATGACCTCATACATTCCTTTTTTAGGATGGAATGTTCCAATACCAAAATCGGCATAATTCATGAAATTGTAAAAAGAAGGTGTTTTACTTGGTTTAGCACCTAAAAAAAGTACTGGAAATTCCAGAATTTGAGCTAGTCGAATATTATTGAAATCTCTTCTTACATCTCTTTTTATATTGCTAACAAATTGATCTAATTTTTTTATAGTCTTTGTTGTAACTAATTCCAGGGGAGATTCCCCAGGATTATAAACTAAATCCTTAATAGCAATTTCATAATTGGTTTTTGCCGAATCTATGAATTTCTTCAATTTAATAGAACTACCACTTTCTTCGTTTTCAAAAGTTTCACATATTTTATCGATGGAATCTTCTATTGTTATAAAATCGTCCTTTCCAAAATAAACACTATAAGCTGGATTTAGTTTGTCCAATTCGTAGTAATCTGCAGGAATTTTTCCAAAATCTGAAAAGAATCTTTCGAATACATCAGGCATCCAATACCAAGTTGGACCAATATCAAAAGTAAAGCCGTTTTTTTTTAATTGTCTGGCTCTACCACCTACAGTTGGATTCTTTTCTAAAATGGTCACATCATATCCTTGTTTGGCAAGATAGCATGATGCTGACAAAGATGAAAAACCAGAACCAATTATTGATATTGTTTTAGGCATTTATAAAAATATAATTTATTTAGACTCTCTTTACTAAGCTTTCAATAGTTAAAAATGTTTTTACTTGTTGAGGTAATTTTGCTCGGTTGATATGTTCCAATAATCTTCCTAATACCCAAAGCTCATTGTTATTTGACTTTAAGATGGTGTCATAAAATTCTTTTAAATAGTCATGTAGATCACCTTTCTCAGGTTTAACAGTAAAATAGGAAATAAAGTTAATATCGTCATAATAATTTAATATTGAAGAAAGACTCTCTATAGGAACACTTGGTCCCAGATAAATACAATGGTATCCTTTACTTACAAGCTCGTATTGAGTAAATAACAATCCAATATCGTGAATCTCATTCATAGGAAGATAAAGTACAAATGTTTTACTGTCTTTGGATTCCTCTTTATTTTGAATTTTTTCAATATTCAATAAGATCTTTTGTTTAATTAAAGTAGAAATAAAATGTTCATGAGCAATTGAAATGGTATCAGTTTGCCATAAAGTTCCCAATTCTGTCAAAAAAGGCATGAATATCTCATATACAATTTGTTTAAATGACTTCTCTTCTCTTAGCTTATTATAAATTTTATAAAAATGTACTTGATCAAAATTTAGCATTGCTATCTTGAAAGAGTTAATAGCATGATTTTCTAAATTTTTCTTTAAAGCTATTTCGTTTACGTGAATAGCGATATCTCTGTCACCTAACTTAGATATTTTAGAGATTTTGTAACCGTTACTATTTAAAAATGAGACGTTTAATAATTTTTGAAGGTTTACCAGGTCGTAATTTCTAATGTTAGTATCTGAACGGTTAGGCTGCAACAAATTGTATCGTTTTTCCCAGATTCTGATAGTATGTGCTTTTATACCACTTAGATTCTCAAGATCCTTAATACTGAACTCATTTTTAATATTGTTCATAATAAATAAAGAATAGTTAAACAAACTTAACTAAAATTTATGGGTTATGAAATTTATTAAGAAAACTTTTACAAATAGAACAGAAGTGCGCACGAGAAGATTCGAACTTCCACATTCTAAGCGAATACTAGCCCCTCAAGCTAGCGCGTCTACCAATTCCGCCACGTGCGCTTGTATGTTAAGTGTAAAAATAAAAAAAGTTAAGCACTTTAGCTTAACTTTAGAGTGACCTGGCTGGGGCTCGAACCCAGGACCCTCTCCTTAAAAGGGAGATGCTCTACCAACTGAGCTACCAGGTCATTTAGTATGGTTTTAAAAACGAGGTGCAAATATAATTTGTTTAATTTTATAAAACAACGCTTTAGAAGAGATATTTTTCTTTTTTTTGTAGTCGAGGTTTGATGCCTTAACTAATAACAATTTCTCGTTTATATGAAGATTATATTGTTGGGATATATGGCTTCCGGAAAGTCATCAATTGGCGAATTACTTGGCAAAATTATTGGATATAAATTTGTCGATCTTGATGATTTTATAGAGAAAAAGGAAGCCATGTCTATATCGGAGATATTTGCCAGAAAAGGAGAAGTATATTTTAGAAAGGTCGAAAGCATGTACCTAAAAGAATTGCTGTTATCTCATAAAAAATGTGTTATTTCTCTTGGTGGAGGAACACCTTGTTATGGAAATAACATGGAGTTAATTAATTCTAATAAGGAAGTGGTTAGTTTTTATCTAAAAACGTCAATTAACGAAATTGTAAATAGATTAATGAATGAAAAGGAAGAAAGACCCCTGGTCGCTCAAATTGAATCCAATGAATCTTTATCAGTATTCGTTAGGAAACACCTCTTTGAGAGGAATTCTTTTTATATGAGATCAGATTATACTATAGAAACTGATCAGAGAACCAAACAAAATATTGTAGAAGAAATCGTTTTTAAGCTATTCTAGTGTAGATTTGTATTTTTTACCAGTTAATATGACTTCTACATGTTCATGAAGAGAAGTAGATAAAGAAATACCTTTGAAATCTGCTTTCACTGGGTATTTTTTATGATTTCGATTAACCAAAACCGCTGTTTTAAATTGTTTTAATGGTACTTCTAAAAAATGCTTTACTCCATAAATTAATGTTGATCCTGAGTTTAGTACATCATCTACTAAAATAACCGATTTGTTTTTATAATCTTCTGACGAAATTGAGGTAGTTATAGTATTTCTCGGATTCTTTTTGTCAATCGAAACTTTACATAAAATAGGATTTATTGCCGAGACCTTTCTAAGTGCTGATTTTAATAATTTAGCGAAGATATAACCATTACCTTCGATACCGGCTAAGATGATTTCCGTTTCCTCTACATTGCTCTCATATATTTGGTAAGCAATTCTTTTTATCTTATGTTTTATCTCATCATGAGTAAGGATGGTATTTTCTTGCAGTGTCATATAGGATTTACTTTTTTTCAAAGATAAAAAACAGTTCCCTATTCATTCTAGCTTTTATGGAATTATATGCTCTTTCCAATTTATGAATATGAAATAAAGGTGAAAAATAATTGAGATACTCCGCTTTACTTCCTCCGAAAGGAGGGCCGTCATTAGAAAGTTCAAAATCAAACAACAATCCGGCCACTTTCCCGTTTTCGGACAAAAGATTGGATGTGTGCTTCGCATAATCTTTTCTTAAATCCGGATTTAAGGCACAGAAAAATGTTTGCTCCAGGATTAAATCAAAAGTCCCGTCAAAATTAAAATAATCTGTTTGTATCAAATTAGAGTCGGGAATATCGGATACACGATTCTTTAAATTAATTAAGGGTTGTTTTGCAATGTCTAAAACAAATAAATTCTCAAAACCTTTCTCCCACAAGTACTCCGCTTCATAACTATTCCCAGCACCGGGAATGAGAATCTTGATATTTTTATTATTTAACTGATCGATGTACTCCTTTATTGGAGTAGAAATATATCCAATATTCCAACCAGTAGAATTATTAGTATACTTCTCTTCCCAGTAAGACTTGTCAAGGTTTTTCGCTGTCATTGTTAAAATTTTCTAAATCCCTTCTGTCTTTTTTTGTTGGCCTTCCGGCACCTCTTTTTCGATAATAGTCCTTTGCAAATTTTAAAGTCTCTTGAGTCAAAAAAGCTTCTTTGGGTGTTATATCTGTTCTGTATATATCTACTAATTTCGCTCCAACTCTATTTTCGGGAATATCATTAACTACTATTTCATAGTTTATTTGATCCTTACGAATAACAATTTTGTTCAGAGGATAAATTTCTTTTCCGGGTTTTGCGATTAATCCATCTACTTTCACATGACCCTTCTTACAGGCACTTGTGGCCATGCTTCTTGTTTTAAAATATCGTACACACCAAAGAAACTTATCAACACGCATATAATAAACCTAAATTCTACGTTAATGTTATTGCACAAAAATATTATAAAAATTATCTTGCGGCCAGAAAAAAAGCAATAATGAAAATTAAAAATTACGTTTTCCTAATTCTTGTTCTGATCATTGGATTTTACTCTTGTGGAAATGATGATGATGGAATAGTTACTATCCCTCCAAGGGATAGAGCGGAACAATATTTAATAGATATTGACTCCATTGAAGAGTTTTTATCGACTCATTTTTATAATTATGAAGAATTCCAACTGGATCCCAATAGCTCTACTTTTGAGATTCAATTTGACACCATCGATGGATTGAACGCCGATAAAACTCCTTTGATTGACCAGGTGGATTACAAAATGGTAACAGATGCTGAAGACGTTGAATATAAATTATATTACCTAAAAGTTAGAGAAGGACTTGGAGAAAAACCAACTTTTGGTGATTCAACATACGTTACTTACAAAGGAATTCTGATCGATCAAAATGTATTTGATAGTTCACCTTCACCGGTTTGGTTTACCTTACCAAATGTTGTTCAAGGGTTTAGAGAGGGTATTATAGAGTTTAATGGAAGTACTGGATTTTCTGATAATGGTGATGGAACTTTCACGTATGAAAATTTTGGCATTGGAGCAATTTTTATTCCTTCTGGGCTGGGATATTTTAGCTCACCAATAAGTGGTACAAACGCTTATGATTCTTTAATTTTTAAATTTCATGTTCTAGGTGTGAATGAGGCAGATCAAGATAATGATGGAGTGCTTAATATTTATGAAGATTTGGACAATGACCGCAATTTATATAGTGATGATACTGATGAAGATCTTATACCTGATTTTTTAGACCCGGACGATGATGGTGATAATATCCTGACAATATATGAAGACCTGAACCAAGATGGTGATCCCAGGAATGATGATTCTGACAACGATGGCATACCAAATTACCTTGATGAGGATTCAACAGTTTCAACACAAGATTAATAAAAAAAGTCGCTCCAAATGAAGCGACTTGTAATTTTCTTTTGATTTTTACCGATTATAGAAAAACAAACAAACTGGCGATTAGCTGGTCTGGTCTAGTATCTAATCTATCATTTATTGGAATTCCGTTGTTATCTAAAAATGTAGCTTCGTTTTCGCTAAATCCCCTTTCATACCTCAAGTCTAATCCAAATTTTTCAAAATTTGCAGCAATTCCAAAATTCAGACCTACGGAAAAATCATTTTCAATACTATCAACGGAAATGTTATTAAAACCGTCATCCGAATCTAAGATGTATTGTAAAGCTGGACCTCCAAAAACACTTAAAGGACCTAAAACCTTGAAACCGACAATAAGTGGTGCATCCAATTTTTTCATGTTGAAATCACCATCATCATAATCACTTTTCGTCCCAGTATAAATAAGTTCTGGTCTAAAATAGAAACTGTCTCCAAATTTCCCAAAAACGCCTAAATGGAATCCAACATTCCGGTCTGGGTTTTGATAGGTCTCACTTACAGATTCAAAATAATCGCCATTGGCATTATAATTTAATCCTCCTTTAACACCAAATTTAGTGTTAGTTTGAGCAAATGTGATGGTTGAAGTTAGTACTAATGCAATTAAAAATAATTGTTTCATAATCTATTCGTTTTAAGATTTATAATATGTAAACGAATTTAAATTTGTATTATTTTCTTTTAATAACAGTTTCAAC
>CAJIBV010000080.1_pt1 | contig 23150 bp, 20 predicted proteins | sample 9199431 | NCBI WGS metagenome assembly CAJIBV01 (sample SAMEA7708314, study PRJEB35096) | sediment metagenome | biome: marine neritic benthic zone biome [ENVO:01000025]; feature: sediment [ENVO:00002007]; material: shallow marine sediment [ENVO:03000034] sea grass bed [ENVO_01000059] ...
AACTGGTAAAATGAAACCCGGACCAAAAGTTATTCATATAAAACCTAAACGTAATAAATTAGGACAAATAATTGCACCTGCAAAAATTTGGATGGCACCATATGGTGTGCTACCCCATCCCAATGCCGAATACGATTCTATAGTTCCGGTTAATAAAAAGTGGCTTGCAAAGACAAAAAAAGGATCCTTCATTGTATTTCGAGATTCCAGAGGAAAAAAATGTAAAATTTTTATTGATGCCAAAGAGGGTATTGGTCGTTGGGCTTCATGCCACAATTCTGCATTTGTAGAAACAGGCACCTTATTAAATGTATTTTTAGAAAAAAAATCGACCTCAGAAATACATACAGTACATGAATTACTACCCCTGGAAGAGGTTATTTTTCTTTACGAAGGTGATATTTTAAGGTTAGACAAGGAGCCAATTTTAGGCGAACCAGCCCAATACAACAAAAAAGGAGAATTAACACAAATAGCTCATATTTCCTGTACATTACCACAAATATTTTCCGATATAACCAGAGGAGAACCTGTTTATTTTGATGATGGTAAAATTGAAGGTTTTGTAAAAGAAAAAAAATCAGACCATTTACTTATTGAAATTACAAATACAAAAAAAAATGGTGGCAAATTAAGAGCTGATAAAGGAATTAATTTACCTGAAAGCAAGCTAAACGTTCATGGTTTAACAGACAAAGATAAATCCGATCTTAAATTTGTAGCCGAAAATGCCAATGCTGTTAATTTTTCGTTTGTAAACAATAAACAAGATGTCGAAGATCTGCTATCAGAATTCAATAATTTAAATGCTTCATTAGGTATTGTACTTAAAATAGAAACACAGGAAGCTTTTAAAAATCTGCCAAGTATTATTTTAAAAGCTATGGAAAACTATCCAATTGGTATTATGATTGCACGAGGTGATCTGGCTATAGAGACTGGTTGGAAGAACTTCGCTATTATTCAAGAAGAGATTATGCGTATATGCGAAGCAGCTTATTTACCTACGATCTGGGCAACTCAAGTTTTGGAGAATTTAGCCAAAAAAGGTGTACCTACCAGATCCGAAATTACAGATGCGGCCATGGCACAACGTGCGGAATGTGTTATGCTAAATAAGGGTTGGTACATTGAAAAAGCAGTAAAAATGCTTGATAAGATCTTACGAAAAATGCAGCACATACAAGCAAAGAAAAAATATTTAATGCCCAAACTACGATTTAACGAATTAGAGCAAAAAAAAACTCCTGTGTAGGAGTTTTTTTTATGAGCTGATTTATTGATTATTTTTTGTCGCCATAAACTTCTTTTACAAAATTTTCATAGGTAACTTCTTTTGTTTTTAAGTTAGCTTTTTCTTTATATAATGCTAAAAGTTTCTGACTAACAACTTGCTCCGAAATTCGTTTCACCTCATCTTGGTTAGATAACACTCTTGCAGTAATATCGTCTAACTCCTTTTCAGTCGGATTCATTTGTCCAAATTGTGCCATTTGAACTTTAATCATGTCTGTAGCACTTTTCTTTACATCTTCAAAATCTACCTTAATATCATTATCCTGCATTAATTTACCTTCAATTAGTTGGTAACGTAATCCTTTTTCTGATTTTTCATATTCCTCTTTCGCCTCATTTTCGTCTAATGGTTTTTCACCTGAATTCTGAATCCATTTCTGTAAAAATTCAGAAGGCAGGTCGAATTTCGTCGACTCGACTAAATTCTCAGTGATATCGTTTAGCAATTTCTGATCGGATTGCTGAACAAATTGCTTTTCCGCATCTTCCTTTATCTTATTCTTAAGTTCTGTAACTGATTTAATTGCGTCTTTTCCGAATAATTTATCGAACAACTCCTGATCAAGGTCGGCCAATTCACGCTTATTGATCTCCGAAATAGTGAATGAAACAATTACATCTAATCCATGAGCATCATCATGAGATACTTTTAACGCATGAATTAAGTCATGATCGTCCTTATATAATCCCTTAGTTTTTAATTCGATATTATCCCCAACTTTAGAGCCAATAAATTTCTTCTCCGTAGACTTACTTTTAAATTTATCAAGGGTTAATGTAACTGAGTTTTCTATTTCTTTTTCTTCATTTTTAAAAGTACCAACAATTTCACTATCCTTATCAACTACTTTCTGAGATATAAGCTTTCCATATTGCTTTTGCATATTGATAACCTGATCGTCAATCATTTTCTTATCTGCAACAATGTTATAATGTGTTATGGCTTTCTTACTTTTTAATTTCACCTCGAATTCTGGTGCTAAGCCTAATTCAAACTCGAATGAAAATGTATCCGCATCCCAATCTAAGTCATCTTGTGGTTTTGGTAATGGGTTTCCCAATACATCAAGCTTTTCTTCCGTCAGGTATTTATTTAAAGCTTCTTGCAATAATTTATTTACCTCATCTACTAAGACAGCTTTTCCATATTGTTTTTTAACCATGACCATTGGCACATGCCCTTTTCTAAAACCAGGAATATTAGCCGTTTTTCTGTAATCTGATAATATCTTTTCAACTTTATCGCTATAATCTTTTTTCTCAATATCAACTTTTACAACAGCGTTTAAAGCATCAATGTTTTCTCTAGTAATATTCATTATTCGTTAATTAAATGACTTAATTTTTAGCCTGCAAAATTACAATAAATTATATACCCTGCAAAGTTTAGAACCTCGTATTTAGGCACGCTTTTTATCTTCCGTGAAGATGGAGTGAAGTAATGATTGTAATATTGAAAGTAAAATACTGAATAAAATGGCTGTCCATATGCTGCTTACTGCAAATCCATCTATTAATTTATCGGCCAATAAAATTATCAATGCATTTATAACTAATAAGAACAGCCCTAAAGTAATTATAGTTATTGGCAAGGTTAATATTATTAAAAATGGTTTTACCAATACATTTAAAATAGATAATACCGCTGCTACAATAATGGCGGTTAAATAATTATCTACTTGAACACCGTTTAAAACTTCGGCGAGGACCAGGACAGCAACTGCATTTAGTAATAATCGAATAATTAGTTTCATAAAATGTGAGATTTAATCTTAAAAGTATACAAAATTCACAACAGCTTCAAAAAAAGCCTCCGGATTTTCTGTATGCAACCAATGTGCTGCATCTTTAATAGTTACGATCATGGCATTTTCAAATTGAGCCTTAATGGTCTTTTCATCATCTTCTGAAATATATCCAGATTCGGCTCCTTTTAAAAACAAGGTATCACCTGTAAATGTAGAATGTGTTGGAAGGGCTTCGCCAATTTCATCAATATTTTCAATTAAAGCTTCCAGGTTAATTCTTAAACCCAATTGATCTTTTTCTTTCCAGTAAATATTCTTCAGAAGGAAATTTCTTGTTGGTACATGTGAAACATAATTTTCTAAAACATCTTCAGCTTGAACCCTTGATATAATTTGGTCAAAATTCAATGCTGATAAACCACTTAATATATCTTGATGATGTCTGGGATAAAACCTTGGGGCTATATCAGCAACTATTAATTTCGAAACCATTTCGGGATATGTTACTGCAAATAACATAGCTGTTTTGCCTCCCATTGAATGACCAAGTAAAATTATATCATTTAATTCGTGAAAATCGCAATAACGTTTTAAATCTTCAACCAGGATTTCGTAGCTAAACTCACTGTCATGAAAACTTTTACCGTGGTTTCGCTGATCTATCAAGTGCATTTCAAAACCTTCATCACTAAACTTTGTTCCAAGGGATTTCCAGTTATCACTCATCCCTAAGAATCCGTGTAAAATCAAAAAAGGTGGGCCTTGCCCATGTATATTAGAATGTAGGATTTGCATTATTTTAGTTTATGTAAATACATATTTACCACATTCTCGATTCCTAGATAAAGACTTTCTGAAATTAATGCATGACCTATTGAAACCTCCAATAATTCGGGTATATTTTCTTTAAAGAATCTGATATTGTCAAGCGAAAGATCATGCCCGGCATTAACTCCTAGGTTCAATGAATTAGCCAATTCTGCACATTCCGTGAAAGGTTTTATAGCATCTCTGTTTCCCAATTCATATTGGTGGGCAAAAGTTTCGGTATATAATTCAATCCTATCGGTATTAGCAATTTTCGCACCTTCAATTTGTTTTAAAACAGGGTCTACAAAAATAGACGTTCTAATATTATTCCTTTGAAATTCTTTAATAACATCTACTAAAAAATCTTTGTTCTTAATTGTATCCCATCCAGAGTTACTTGTAATCGCATCTTCTGCATCTGGAACTAGGGTTACCTGAGTTGGTTTAACATCTAAAACCAGATCAATAAATTTTTTAATCGGGTTTCCCTCTATATTAAACTCGGTATAAACCTCTGGTTTTAAATCGTAAACGTCTTGATAACGAATATGCCTTTCATCCGGACGTGGGTGAACAGTAACACCCTCTGCCCCATAACTTTGGAAATCTTTAGCAAACTGAACAAGATTGGGAACATCACCGCCCCTGGAATTGCGAAGTGTTGCAATTTTATTAATATTGACACTTAATTTTGTCATTCTATTTTTTTTGGCCAAAAATACAAACTAAGGAACGCTTATTGTACTATTTTTTTGATTAATTTGCATATAATTTATTAAGTATGAATCTTTCAGAATACATCATAAACGATATAAAACCAATTAAAAGCAACTATAAATGCAGAGAGCTGCAAATGTTGTTCAATCAACTTACCTATTCTCATGTTCCTGTTGAACATGACGGAATATATGTGGGCTGTTTATCAGAAACAGATACATATTGCTTTGATTCCGATAAAGTAATTGATGAATATAAATATGCTTTGGATGGTTTTTTTGTAAGACAGAATACAAATTGGTTAGATGTGCTAGATGCTTTTGCTGAAAATTCAACGAACATAATGCCCGTTTTAAGTGATAAGAATGAATATTTGGGTTATTATGAATTGAATGATATTATAAACCTATTTGGAGAAACGCCTTTCTTTTCTGAACCCGGTGGAATACTTATTGTAGAAAAAGGACTTAATGATTATTCGTTTAGTGAAGTGTGTCAAATAGTGGAGTCTAATGATGGAAAAATACTCGGATGTTTCATATCTAAAATGAAAAACGATGTTGCACAAATTACCTTAAAAATTGGTAATATAGCGATTAACGATATTATCCAATCTTTCAGACGCTACAGCTATAACGTAGTTTCTGATCATGAGAGTGATACTTTTATAGAAAACCTAAAAGAGCGCTCCGAATACTTAAATAAATATCTTAATATATAATTTAATGAAGATTGCAATTTTTGGTCAATTCTATCATGATACATCGGCAGAATCAATTGCTACTCTTTGTAATTTTTTAGAAAAAAAGAAAATTGATTTTTTTATAGAGAAAAAATTCTATACTCTTCTAATATTAAATAATGTCATACTTAAGAAAGACAAAGGTTTTAAAACCTACAAACAGTTAGACGATTCTTATGATCTTTTAATAAGTATTGGTGGAGACGGGACTATTTTGAGGGCCATTACTTATATTAAGGAATCGGATATTCCTATAATTGGCATTAATACGGGACGACTAGGATTTTTAGCTACTATACAGGACGATGAAGTTGAGGAAGCTCTGCAAAGAATTTTTAATAACGAATATAAGGTCTCAGAAAGAACCCTTCTTCAAATTGAGACCAATCCTTCCAACAAAGACCTTGAAGAATTTAATTTTGCTCTCAACGAAATTGCTGTAAGCCGTAAGAATACTACTTCTATGATAACTGTAGAAACACTGTTGGACGACGAATATCTCACTTCATATTGGGCAGATGGATTAATTATTTCAACTCCAACAGGATCCACCGGATATTCATTGAGTTGCGGTGGCCCAGTTATTACACCTGGCACACCAAGTATAGTTTTAACCCCAATTGCACCGCATAACTTAAATGCAAGACCTCTGGTTATTCCAGATAAAACTGTTATACAGCTTAAAGTTAGTGGTCGAGAAGATAACTACTTGGTTTCACTAGATTCTAGGATTGCAACATTAGAAAACGATACCACAATAATCATTAAAAAGGCAGATTTTAAAATTAAAATGATTGAATTAAAAAAAGAAAGTTTTTTAAGGACATTACGTAAAAAGCTGCTTTGGGGAGAAGACAGGCGAAATTAGGCAATAATTTACTGTTAAATATGTTTATCTCATATACAATTATAACCTAAATGTAAAAGGCAGGTCATAATTATTATATTTGCAAACTTTTGAAAAATTAATGAGGTATTTAATAGTTTTTTTCTTTCTTGTTTTTGCCAGCCTTAAGAGCCTTGGACAAATACATGAAATTGGAATTTTTGCTGGTGGCAGTAATTTTATTGGGGACATCGGTTCTACGAAGTATATTTCACCTAATCAACCAGCCTTTGGTGGTATTTACAAATGGAACAGAAGTCCAAGACATTCTTTCCGAATTTCATTAATAATTACAGACCTTGAAGGTTTAGACTCAGAATCTGATGATCCCAGAAGAAAACAAAGAGATTATAGTTTTAAAAATAACATCGTGGAACTTTCTGCGGGAATAGAATTTTCTTTTTTAGATTTTAATTTGCATGAAGTTGGAAATAAATCTACTCCATACTTATATACCGGAATAAGTTTTGCTAATTTTGAAAATTACTATTTCAACAATGGTGGTGCAAGAGTATATGAAAATACTAATAGTAATGCTTATGGTATTCCTATGGTTTTAGGATTTAAAACTACTATTGCAGAAAAGCTTATTTTTGCTGTAGAAATAGGAGCACGTTATACATTTACAGATGAACTGGATGGAAGCGTGCCTGATACTAAAGTTTTAATTGATAATTTTAGTATTGGAAATATAAATAATAACGATTGGTACTTATTTACAGGAGCTACCCTAACATATACATTTGGTAGAAAACCTTGTTATTGTGATTTTTAAGCCGGTGGATTATAAAAGTGAAATAAATAAAAACAAATTACCCAGACATGTTGCCATTATTATGGATGGTAATGGGAGATGGGCAAAGCAAAAAGGCTTAATTCGGACTATAGGTCATGAAAAAGGCTCTTCAGCTGTAAGAGAGGTTGTTGAAGCCTCGGCAGAAATTGGAATAGAGTATTTGACTTTGTATGCTTTTTCTACGGAAAACTGGAAAAGACCAAAATTTGAAGTGGATACACTCATGAAACTCCTGGTTTCCTCATTAAAAAAGGAAATTCACAAATTACAAGATAATAATATTAAACTTAACGCTATCGGCAATTTAGGACTTCTACCAAAAAGAGTTTTAGAAGAATTAACGGAAGTCATAGATCGTACGAATAATAATTCCAGAATGACACTGACATTAGCTCTTAGCTATGGTTCAAGAGAAGAATTAGTTCATGCTATGAAAGAAATTGGGAATAAAGTTAAAAATAATATAATTTCGCACGAAAATATTGATGAAACGATAATTAATGAGCATCTTTACACGCGAAATTTACCAGATGTAGATTTGTTAATAAGGACCAGTGGTGAACAACGCATCAGTAATTTTTTATTATGGCAAATTGCCTATGCAGAATTATATTTTACAGACGTACTTTGGCCGGATTTTTCGAAGGAAGAATTGTATATAGCCTTACATAGTTATCAAAATAGAGAAAGACGATTTGGAAAAACAAGTGATCAGCTTAGTAAACAGTAAAGTACAATTGAAAAAGCTTCTAATTAAAGTAATCCCAATATTTTTCATTTTTTTCAGTACCATAATTCAAGCTCAGGATATTAGGTTTGAGACTGGTAAAAAATACACAATTGGGGACATTTCTGTCAAAGGGAATACCAGTTTTAGTTCCCAAACAATTGTTACCTATTCCGGATTGAGAAAAGGAGATGAAATCTTTATACCAGGTGAAAAAATAAGTGAAGCCATAAAAAAATTATGGAAATCCAATTTGTTTAGTGACATAGAGCTTTATATCATTAAAATTGAAGGAAATACAGCATTTCTTGAAATTCAGTTATCCGATCTTCCGGAACTTAACAATGTTACAATTAACGGGATAAAAAAATCCAAAAAAGAAGGTGTAATTAAGGATAATAATCTTCAAAAAGGCGTTAAGGTAACAGAAAATCTAATTACTACAACCAAAAACTATCTTGAAAATAAATATAGAAAAGAAGGGTACTTAAATTCCAATATAAATATTTTAACCTCAGAAGTAGTTGATTCTATTCAAAAGACCAGAGTAAATATGGTGGTTAATATTAATAAAGGAAATAAAATTAAGGTTAAGGATATAGTGTTTAATGGCAATGAAATTTTGAATGGTAAAAAACTTAGAAAAGCCATGAAAAACACTAAAAAGAAGAACCCGATTCGACTATTAAAAAGATCAAAATATATTGAAGGTGATTTTAAAGAAGACCTGGAAAGTGTTATAGACAAATACAAGGAAAGAGGATATCGAGATGCCAGGGTATTAAATGACAGTATTATTTCTAATAATGATAATACCATAACAATTAATGTCGATGTTGAAGAAGGTGAAAAATATACCTTTGGTAAAATTGATTTTGTTGGAAATAGTGTGTACACAGATAGACAATTATCAAGTGTTTTAAGGTTAAAAGAAGGCGATACTTACAATGGGGTGTTATTAAAGAAAAGAATTGCGGATGACAGTAAACCTGATGGTGACGACTTAACGAACTTATATCAAAATAATGGCTATTTATTCTCGACTATTAATCCTGTCGAAGTTAGTGCAGATGGTAATATTATAGATCTTGAAATAAGAATTACTGAAGGAAAACCGGCGTATTTTAACAATGTAACTGTGGTTGGTAATGAAAGGACGAATGATCATGTAATTTACAGGGAGTTGAGAACACGACCTGGCCAATTGTACAGCAAAGAAAATGTTGTTAGAACCATAAGGGAGTTAAGTCAATTAGGCTTTTTCGATCCAGAACAAATAACTCCTAATTTTAAAAATCCAAATCCAACAGATGGTACATTGGATATGGAATACTCTGTAGTAGAACGAGGATCCAGCCAAATTGAATTGCAAGGCGGATATGGCGGTGGTGGATTTATCGGAACTTTAGGATTGTCGTTCAATAATTTTGCTATAAAAGACCTATTTAATAAAGAAGCTTATAAACCTGTACCTATGGGAGACGCCCAAAAACTCTCATTACGATTACAGGCAAGCCGATTTTTTCAGACCTACAGTTTCTCTTTCGCAGAACCTTGGTTTGGTGGTAAAAAACCAGTCCAATTTTCAACATCCCTCTCACATACTAAACAATTCTTATATAATCCTTTAACCAGAAATGCTGATAAGAGTAGAAGCTTTAACATAACCGGTATTTCTGTTGGTTTGGCTAAAAGACTAACTGTTCCGGATGATTATTTTACGTTATCGCAATCCGTCGGCTTTCAACATTATGATTTAAATAATTACAATACAGGTCTGTTTACTTTTGGAGATGGTTACTCCAATAATTTATCGTATACAATTGGGCTTAGTAGGAATAGCTCTGGTCCAGGGCCTATTTACCCGATGGTAGGATCTAATTTTAGTGTGAGTGCTAAATTATCTTTGCCTTATTCTTTGTTCAACGATGTAGATTATGCCGCTTTAAAAGAAGAAAGAGATGAGTTATCTGAATTACTTACGGATCCTAATATTAGCATTAATAATGCTAATGCAGCAGCAGATCGAATAGCAGAAATAGACCAGGAACGATATAAATGGTTGGAATTTTATAAAATTAAATTCAGTGGAGAATGGTATACCAGAATTGTGGAGAAATTAGTTCTAAGACCAAAGATAGAATTTGGATTTTTAGGAGCTTACAACAATGATAGAGGAGTTATTCCTTTTGAAAGATTTTTCGTTGGAGGTGATGGACTAGGAACATACAGTTTAGATGGTCGTGAGGCTATAGCCTTAAGAGGGTATCCTAATCAGTCTTTATCATCGCAAGATGGGGGCAGTATCTATAATAAATACTCCTTAGAATTGCGATATCCAATAACATTAGCCCAATCGGCCTCGATATATGGATTGATGTTTGTAGAAGGAGGAGCATCGTTCGATACATTTAAAGATTTTGATCCCTTTAACCTTAATAGATCAGCAGGGGCGGGAATTAGAATTTTCATGCCGGCATTTGGTTTGTTAGGAATCGATTTTGGATATGGGTTTGATGCACTACCAGGTGAAACAATTAAAAATGGATGGGAAACTCATTTCATTATTGGACAACAATTTTAATTTTGGCACGATATTTTCTATACACTGGTTAACAACAAGTAGTCATTGTTAAAATTTTTTGGATTAATTTTCGTTAATTTGAATACAGATAAACCATTGACGAAGTTGTTTAAGATCCTTCGTCCAATTTATAGATTATCGGTTTAAAGATCAATGAAATAAAAATATATAGGATGAAAACAAAAGTTCTTTTTTTACTGGCAATAGCGTTAATGCTTAGTCTTTGTGTCAATGCTCAAAGAGGTGTAAGAATTGGATATATAGACACTGAATATATTTTGGAAAATGTTCCGGAATACCAGGAAGCTACTTCTCAATTAGATAGTAAAGTTCAAAAATGGAAAGTGGAAATAGAAAAAAAACTAACAGAAATTGAAAAGAAGAAAAGTGACCTAAGGAATGAAAGTGTTTTATTGACCAATGAATTGATAAAAGAGCGTGAAGAAGATATTTTAATTGAAGAAAATGAAATCCTTGATTATCAACAAAAAAGGTTTGGTCCCAATGGAGATTTAATAATTCAAAAAAAACAACTAATTCAGCCTATTCAGGATCAGATTTTTGCAGCCGTTCAAGACATAGCGAAAAACAAAAAGTACGATTTTATATTCGATAAATCAGCGGATGTAGTCATGTTATTTTCAGCAGAACGATTTGACATGAGTGAGCAAGTATTAAGAGCGATAACAAGAGCCTCAAAGAGGAAACAGATTCAAAGCAGACAGGAAAGAAAAAAAGCTGAGGCCGAAGAGGTTGTTCCTGAAGTGAATTTAGAACAAGAAGCAAGGCAAAAGCAAATTGAAGAAAATAAGGCTAAACGGGCAAAAGCAGCAGAAGAGCGCAGAAATCAAATTTTAGCGGATCGGGAAGCAAAAAAACAAGCAGCCTTAGAAAAAAGACAAAAGTTGTTGGATGAACGGGAAAAAGCGAGACAGGAAAAATTAAAGAAAAGAGAAAATAATGGAGAGGATATATCAGAGAAGGTTGATGATGGAAATGAAAATAAAGAAAATACTGAAAAAGAATCAATCGGTGAAGAATCTGAAGTCGCTAAAACACCTGAACAATTAATTGAGGAAAGAAGACAACAGAAATTAAAAGACAGAGAAGAAAGACAAAAAGCACTCGAAGAGAAAAGGAAGAAAATATTAGAAGAACGTGAAAAGGCTAAACAAGAAAAGCTAAAAGCCAGAGAAGAAAATAAATCAAAAGAAAACAATAATTAAAAACTTAAATTTATAACACTTAATACTATTTAAAATGAAACAATTTAGAAACTTTTTATTTGCTGCAGCATTATTTTTTGGGGCCGTAGGTTTTACGAATGCGCAGAGCAAAGTTGCACATATCAATACGCAAGAATTGGTAGCAGCGATGCCTGAAATGAAAGCAGCCCAGTCTCAAATGGAGCAATTAGGAAAAACGTATGAGGCGGAAATAAAAGAATTAGCAACGGCTTTACAAAATAAAATGAAAGTGTATGATGCTGAAGCAGCTACTCAAACAGATGAGGAAAATGCCAAACGTGTTCAGGAAGTACAATCCATGGAACAAAACATACGTCAGTATCAAGGTAATGCTCAAAAAGATATGCAGCAGAAAGAGCTCGATCTATTAAAACCGATTACAGAAAAGGCTAAAGCTGCAATATTAAAAGTAGCTAGAGCACAAGGATTTGATTATGTTTTAGATTCTTCTCAAGGGGGAGGCGTTATCATGGCAGATGGAAAAGACCTTTTAGCTGATGTAAAAACTGAACTAGGATTTTAATAATTCTGTAATAACATATTAAAAGCTGCCTTGTATAAGGCAGCTTTTTTATTTTTGTATTAATATGAGCAGTCAACCTATAGGAATATTCGATTCGGGAGTTGGAGGTACTTCTATTTGGAAAGAGATCCACCGTCTTTTACCCAATGAGCAAACAATTTATTTGGCAGACAGTAAGAATGCACCTTATGGACCTAAGGGCAAAGAAAAGATAATTGAATTAAGCATAAAAAACACTGAATTACTTCTACAAAAAGGATGCAAAATCATTATAGTTGCCTGTAATACCGCAACGACAAACGCAATAGATTATTTAAGAAGCCATTACATTGTTCCTTTTATTGGAATTGAACCGGCGATTAAACCAGCTGCTCTACTAAGCAAAACGAAATCTGTTGGAATTTTGGCTACACAAGGGACTCTGAGCAGCGCATTGTTTAATAAAACTAGTGATCTGTTTGCCAGAGGAATTGAGGTCATTGAGCAAGATGGAAACGGTATTGTTCAATTGATCGAAAGTGGAAAATTGTACTCTAATGAAATGGAGGTACTTTTAAAGATGTATCTACAGCCAATGATTGAAGCCAATATAGACTATTTAGTACTGGGATGTACACATTATCCGTATTTAATTCCTCAGTTAATCGAGTTATTACCTAAGCATGTCAGGATTATTGATTCAGGTCAAGCCGTTGCTCGACAAACAAAGAACATTTTAGAGGTTAACGATTTGCTGTATAATCAAAAAACTATTTCCAATCCCCAATTCTATACTAATGGAAATCCGAAAGTTATGAAAAAACTTTTGGGTGAGAACTTTTCTATTAATTTTCTGGATTTTTAAACTTTAACTAAATTAACTATTTCTATTGTTATTTAAACCAACTGGAATATTTCACGTAGTTGTTCGCAATTCTATCAATTTCTCCTGAGATCAGTTCCTCACTAATATCTTTTACTTTTTTTGCAGGTACACCTGCGTAAATACTTCCTGACTCTACAATTGTATTTTGAGTAACAATCGCACCAGCAGCAATAATACTGTTGCTATTAACAACGCAATTATCCATAATAATACTTCCCATACCTATTAACACATTGTCATGAATTGTGCATCCGTGTACTACAGCATTATGCGCAATGGAAACATTATTCCCAATATTTGTCGGATACTTTTTATATGTGCAGTGTATTACTACACCGTCTTGAACATTAACCTTATGCCCTAATTTTATATAGTGAACATCTCCTCTCAGTACAGCATTAAACCAAATACTGCAATCTTCACCTAATACAACGTCACCAACTATTGTTGCATTTTCCGAAATATAACAGCTTTCAGGAATTTCAGGACTCTTCCCATTTACCTGTTTAATTAACGCCATATTAATTTTTGGAAATTTAGTATTAAAAATTTTAGTTAACAGCAGGACAGTTACATTCAAATTTTTCTCTTCTGCAATTAAAATTAAACCCTAAGGATAACTGATGGAAACCCCCATTATTAAAAACAATAGAATTTGATTGATATGAATAGGTGTATGCAAACATCATATTGTTGTAATTTACGCCTATTAGTGGAGTAAAATATTGTAGTTTTTGTGTGCTTATTCCTGATCCATCAAGAAATTCCGCCCCATCAAAGCTCCTTCTATAAGACAATCCTCCCCAAATCCTTCCAAAATCCGTGGTCTTATAAACTTTAGCATTTACATCTATGGACGATTCTTGGGTTCCGTCTTTATATTGAAACATAATTGATGGCTCATAACTCCATTCACTATCAATTCCACTAAATACATTACCAACAGAAAGAAGGTATCGTCTTAAATTACTCGTAATTTCTATATCATTATTAATCCCTTCATTCTTTAATACATTTTTTACTGTTGCATGTGCATAAAAATCGATGAAGTGGTATGAAAATCCAAAATCTATATTCAAATTAGTAGCGCTCTGCTCCACGCCTGCAATAATTGGATCGAATCCTTCATTTAGAAAAGCTGATTCATCCAATTTATATTGAATGGCTCCTACACTTAAACCAAACGATAACATATTCAAGTCTATTTCATTTCTTGAGAACATCAGATGGTGGGCATAAGTTATATACGCTCCCATTTGTGAATGATACCCATTTTTATCATTATACAAAATTGCTCCAATAGCAGATGGAGTTTCATTTATCCTGCCGTTTACACTTAGAGTTTGGAGATTCGGTGCATCGTCCTGTCCAAACCATTGTTGCCGTGCAGTTAAACGAACTTTTGAGCAATTAGCGACACCGGCCATAGACGGGTGAATTAAATAATAATTATCGGTTAAATAATCTGAATACACTGGTAGACCTTCTTGGGGAAAAGTGAATTGAGAAAATACTGCTATAACAAATAATAAACAATACTTTTTTAAATTCATGGTTTATTTTTTTAAAGTAAAATGAGCTTTAAACTCTTTTTTTGTATCGTCACTTGGTTCTCTGTAATTTACAACAAACCAATAATCTGATGAGGGTAAGGCTTCGCCATTAAATGTTCCATCCCAACCAATAGCAGATGGGCTTAATTGTTTTAATAGCTTCCCATACCTGTCAAATATATAAATTTTTGCATCAACTTGGTTCGCAATCCCTTTAATATTCCACGTATCATTATACCCGTCTCCATTGGGTGTAAAGTATTTAGGATAATCAATTATTGCAATAGTTTCAGTAAGTAAATCACAATTCAATACATCTCTAACTCCTATTAAATGATCTCCTCCCAGTAAGTTTGAAAACACATTCGAAATCTGCCAAGGTCCTCCATCAATATTATACTCATATTCACCATTTCCTACTACATTAATTTCTATTGTGCTATTTTCTGAAAAAGATGGTGTATTTATTTCAATGCTTATACTTTCGGGAGGATATGAGCCCTTTACAGTAGTTGTAGCAGGAATAGTACATCCTGTTGCCAAATTGGTGGCAATAATAGTATATTGTCCGGGTTGCATAGGTGTATATGTTGGTCCATTTTCATTTGGTATTAAATTTTCTGGAATAGGCGCCTCACCAAAATACCATTCAAAAGAATAATCCATATCATTCAATTGAGTATCTATGGGCAAAGTGGGCAACAAAGTATTTGTTCCTGAATCGATTGGATTTTCTGTACTATCCAAGCAAATTACGTACTCATCTTCTATTTGTATTTCCGGTACTCGGTTAACAATTAGGTTAATAGGTACTATTTGAAAGCATTCATTATTAATTGGATCTACTCTCACAAATACGGTTTGGGATATAGTTGTTGTATTTATAAAACTATTAGGATTAGTAATAGTATTAAGATTACCGGCTATGGCATCACTTTCTAATTCGTAATAAGTGAATGTGAAATCAACATTGTTAAGTCCATTTAGAATTTGACTTTCTCTTCTGGTTATATCAAAACTGTCAAAGCCATCAGTATCTATTTCGCATTCTTCTATTGTATCCGGAGTTGTGTTTAGTTGTGCATATAAAATAGTGATCAAATCCAAAGTGGTGGCGCTAGTACATCCATTTACTCCTGTAGCTTCAATAATAATCTGATTACTTAAAGACGGATTAGTATATGTATTTGGTGTTAAAATTGGATTATCATTGTCTAAGTCGGTTTGCGATTCAAAATATTCAAGTAGAATCGATAATTCTCCATTTTTTATTTGGTTTTCTCTAATGGTCAGGTCGTAAACAGTTTGAACTTGATCATTACATATCCTTATAGGATCAGGTTCAACAATATCTGGATTTGGAATAACCTGTAATTCAAAAGACATATCGGTAGAATAACATTCGTCAATATCTCCAGTGCCATTCGCATTGGAGTCGAATTGAGCTCTAACATAAATTGATTGAGGATTACTGATATTGGTATAGGGGCTCATTATAGGATTAACGTTGTTTTCTGCATCTAATAACGAAGAATGGTAGCTTATTAGTATATTTTCAGTTTGCATACCTATTACTTCTGCATCTTTTACAGAGAGATCAAAAACAGCCTCATCCGTATCACTACAAAGCACATATGACTCTATGGTATTGGCAATTGGTAATGGATCGACAATCAATGTTATGTGCTCCCCTAAACCTAAACACGCATTAATATCGTCGCTATCCACCCTAACATAGATATTTTGGATATTTGGTGATGTATTGTTCCTATGGTTGCTCACATCTTGAATAGCGTTTGATTCTGCCAATGCATCAGCTAAACTCCTATAATAGGTAATACTGATATTCTGTCCAACTGGAAATAGACCTTCTATTTGAGAAGTTGCATCACTAAAATCGAATCCTGTGATTCCATTTGTGTTGTCGTTATCTATCGTCGCATCATCACATTCGTTGTAGGTTAAATTAAATGTTGCTGGAATTTGAGTGGCACCCACTTGCAAGTCAACTTGGGCCGTACGCCAACAGCCGTTGATAGTAACAATTCTTGCGTAAACAGTACTTATTAAAGGAGTAGGATTCTGATATGTTGTATCATTAATGATCTGATCCGCAACGAAGCCGTTATTTGCATCAGCTTGAGTAAGATAATAAGTAAATACTTCGTTAATTGAATCGTTCGATATAAGACTATTAGCTTCGGTTAAATTAAATAATGTGATTCCGTCAGTGTCATCATCACATTGCTCTAATATCACTAAAGGTGTAATGACAGGTAATGGATCAACAATTAAATCAATCATTGAGGTGCTATAGCAACTTTGATCGTTTATATTTTCTAATCGAGCAACTACTTGCTGATTATTGACTACTGTGTTTGTAAACAGCATTGGTAAAGGTGAAATATTTGAGTCAGCATCTGATAGATTAGTGTGATAAGAAACATTAAACAATGTCGCACTTTGAGTTCCCAGGACTTGTGAGCTTATTGTACTTAAATCAAATTCTACAAATCCATTACTATCGTCTCCATCATTTGCATTGTCGCATAATTGATATGTGACCGCATTTGCTGATGGAATATCATACACATTAAACAAAAAACTTTCTGTTGCAAAACAATCTGGACTTATTCTATTTTCTATTCTAACAAATATCTCTTCCTGCTGATAGGCAACCTGATTTGTATAAGGCGAGGTTAACGCATTAAAATTAGTTTCGGCATCTGCTAAACTAATGTGATAAGAGACAGAATAATCTGTATCACTTTGACTTCCTAGTACAAATGTATCGAGAGAATTTAAATCTAATCCATAAAAACCATCATTGTCTATATCGCAAACAGATTGGTCTGGTATAAGGCCTGCTGAAGGACTTTGAGCAAATTCTACAACAATATCATCTGTTGCCTGACAATTATTGGCAAAGGTTACTTCAACGGAATATGTTCCTTCTGCATTAACATTTAATACTGAAGTAGTTTCTCCAGGAATAATCACACCATCTAAATACCATGTATGAATGTATGTGTTTAAGCCGGTATCAAGAACTAGATTATCATTGGTACAAACAGCATTGTTGTTAGCAAGAGTTAGATCAGCACCTAATTCTAGACCAATATTAAAACTACCTGCTTCCAGAAATACAGCAGAATCATATTGTTCATCTCTGGCATCTGCAATAGCTAATTTTATATGATACTGCTCTCCAGGATTAACATTAGAAAAAGCCCTAAACGGCCTTGTATAACCATCATAGGCAACCGGTCCAGAACCTACATTGACATATTCACCAAAAAATTCAGGATTTGCTGCACCACAGACGCCATTATCTAAGTGAACATTTGTGACAAGTATTGGAGTTGCGCTACCAGGAAGTACTGCTAAATTTGTAGTAGTTCCACCTGAATCCGTCAAATAAAAAGCAAATACATCTGAATATTGACATTCGAAGATATTCTGGTCATACTCCTCAGATGCCATCAAAAACCTAAAACTAATTCTTGAAGCAATTGGAATAAAATCGAACTCTATAATAGTTGCATTGAAAGAACTCTCGCCAACTATAGCATTTAATGCCGGATCTCCGGGCCAACCCAATGCTCCCGAATTAGGTTGACCTGGTCCCGGGTTAGGGCCACCACCCAATCCTGCATTTCCCGAAGCCATGATTAATCCTTGGTCGAATGGGAATTTCCCAATGGGTTCTTCGAAATAACCTATCCCATTGCTCGACCCAAAATTCGTTCCGGTAGAATAAGTAATATTAAATACATCCGCACAAGGGCTATTAATCAATACGTCTGTGACTAACTCTTCTACTGTGTATGTTGTTTGATCTACCGTCACATTTTGAGATTGGCCTATCAAAATTGAAACTAAAAACAGTATGAGGAAGATAAATTTTTTCATCAGGGAAATAAAGAATTTCAAATATAAGCATCTCAATTTTTCTTTTATTATTTTAGCAAAAAATTAGTTGTAATGAAAAATATATCGGTTTATCCTAAAGAAACTACTAATCCAACTATTCTTAAATTTGAAACCAGTGAATTTATAACAAATTATGAGAGTTTTGAATTTAATAATATTGATGAGGCACAGATCTCACCTCTTGCGCAACAACTGTTTTACCTCCCATTTGTAAAAAAAATATATATATCTGGAAATTTTATTGCTGTAGAACGATTTAATATTGTTGAATGGAAAGATGTACAGGGTGAAGTAAGTGATCAAATTCAAGATTATTTGAATAATGGAGGAGTGGTTATAAATAAAAAGGCCGATACGAAAAAAATACCTGTGACAATTTATGCCGAAAGTACTCCAAATCCAGATGTTTTAAAGTTCGTATCCAATAAAAAATTAGTGGAAAACACGTATGAATTTACTTCTGTAGAAGAGGCAGGTTTTTCTCCATTGGCATCAGAATTATTTCATTTCCCATTTGTGAAATCTGTTTTTATAGATCAAAATTATGTTTCAATTACTAAAAATAACAATGCCGACTGGGATGATATCACAATGGAGCTTAGAGAGTTTATTAAGAACTTTATTGAAAATGGAAAACTAATTATTTCTGAAAATGAATTAGGCGACACGAGAAAAAGTGAAAACAAATTAGACCAGGAGTTTGAATTATTAGATGATACTTCAAAGGAAATTGTTAATATTTTAAATGAATTTGTTAAACCTGCGGTGGCCAGCGATGGTGGAAATATTGAGTTTAAGTCTTATGATCCAAATACTAAAATAGTTAGGGTAATTTTGCAAGGTGCATGCAGCGGCTGTCCATCTTCTACTTTTACTCTTAAAAACGGCATCGAAAACATGCTTAAGGAAATGCTTAAGGATAAAATTAACTCAGTAGAAGCAATTAATGGATAGTAAAATTCTGTTCATCCAATAAATTTGCTTTTTATCTAATCAGAAATTTCTTTTTGGCCTAATTAAGGTTATTTTTACTGTTATTAATTCGTAAATTTAGAAATCAAATTAAAATTAATCTAAAAATAGAATTATGGCAGTATTAAAAGTAATTGAAGTATTAGCAAATTCCGACAAAAGCTGGGAAGATGCTACCAAAAATGCAGTAAAACAAGCATCCAAAACCGTAAAGAATATTAAATCTGTTTATATTCAGGATCAAAGTGCAATGGTAAAAGGAGATGATGTTACCGAATTTCGTGTAAACGTAAAATTGACATTTGAAGTCAAGTAGAATATTTATTTTTTGTATATAAAGCGTTCTATAACAGGACGCTTTTTTTGTGCTTTATTGTTTACCTTTGAATTATGTCGAGATATCTCATAATAATTATTGTTACTGCAATTTTATTTAATTGTAACAGTCAAACATCAAAAAACATGACTCATAAATACACTAATGAACTTGTTAATGAAACAAGTCCATATTTACTTCAACATGCTCATAATCCTGTGAATTGGATGCCCTGGAATGAGAAATCTTTATCTCTGGCAGAAAATGAAAATAAGCTTATCTTGATAAGTATAGGCTATGCGGCTTGTCATTGGTGCCATGTTATGGAGCACGAAAGTTTTGAAGATTCATTAGTTGCCCAAACTATGAATTCAAATTTTGTAAATATAAAGGTAGATCGAGAAGAACGCCCAGATGTAGATCAGGTTTATATGAATGCTGTTCAGTTAATGACAGGTCAAGGCGGCTGGCCCCTAAATATTGTTGCGCTACCCGATGGAAGGCCTGTATGGGGAGGAACCTATTTTAAAAAAGATCAATGGATAAATGTCCTGGATCAATTAGCTAAATTATATGATGAAAATCCAGAAAAATTAATTGACTATGCAGATCAATTAGAAAAAGGAATTAAAAGTATGGATATGGTAGTTCTGAATACAGAGGTTCCGGAGTTCAATTTAGATTTCATAGAAAATGTAATTAAAGTATGGAGTAGCAATTTTGATAAGAAAAAAGGAGGTCCTAACCGTGCACCAAAATTTATGCTACCTAATAACTATCATTTCTTGATGAGATATGCCTACCAAAATAATGATTTAGAATTGCAGAAATATGTTAACCTTACTTTAACAAAAATGGCATTGGGAGGTATCTATGATCAATTAGGTGGTGGCTTTTCACGATATTCTGTCGATGTTAAATGGCATGTTCCCCATTTTGAAAAAATGCTATATGATAATGCTCAATTAGTTAGTTTGTATTCCGATGCCTATTTGGTAACTAAGAATGAACTTTATAAAGAGGTTGTTTTAGAAACATTAGATTTTATTAAAAGAGAATTAACTTCCAAAGAAGGCGTATTTTACTCATCCTTAGACGCAGATAGTTTAAATGAAAAAAATGAATTAGAAGAAGGTGCATATTATGTTTGGCAAAAAGAACAACTTCAGGATTTGTTAAAAAAAGACTATGATCTTTTCGCGGCATACTATAATGTAAATAATTACGGTTTTTGGGAACATGATAATTATGTGCTTATACGTGATAAGGAAGACATTCAATTCATTAAAGACCATGGGGTCAGCTTAGAAGAATTAAAAGCTAAAAAATCCGAATGGAAAAACATCCTTTTAAAAGATCGAGAAAATCGCTCAAGACCTAGATTAGATGATAAGACTTTGACATCCTGGAATGCTCTTATGTTAAAAGCCTATGTTGACGCTTATCGGGTATTCGACGATTCTTCCTATTTAGAGATAGCCTTACAAAATGCTAATTTTATTTTAACGCAACAAGTTAATTCTGAAGGGGGATTATATAGAAATTACAAGGATGGAAAGAGTAGTATCAATGGTTATTTAATTGATTACAGCACCACAATTGATGCATTCATCAGTGTTTATGAAGTAACCTCAGATGAAAAATGGTTAAATTCTGCAAGAAACCTGACTAATTATGCGTTTGACAATTTCTTTGATGATTCCAGTAATATGTTCTTTTTCACATCTAAAAAAGACCCGGCATTAGTTACACGAAATATTGAATTTAGAGACAATGTCATTCCTGCCAGTAATTCTATTATGGCAAAGAATTTATTTTATTTATCTCATCACTTCAATAATCCGAATTATTTAAAAGCAGCATCTACAATGCTAAATAATGTAAAACCTGAGATGGAATCATACGGTTCCGGATTTTCTAATTGGTTAGATTTAATGCTAAATTACACCAATCCATTCTATGAAGTAGCTATCGCTGGTAAGGATGCCCTGCAAATAACTAATGAATTAAATAAACAATATTTACCCAATATTCTGATTGCCAGTAGTTCTAAAAATAGTGATTTACCTTTATTACAGAATAGATTTATAGATGGGGAAACTTACATTTATGTATGCGTAAATAATACCTGTAAATTGCCTGTTTCGGCTGTTACTGAAGCGATAAAACTTATTTCAAAGTGAAAGTAATACTAATAATCTTAGTTGCTTTTGTGGCCCTGGAACATATATATTTCTTGCTTTTGGAAATGTTTTTTTGGACCACTAGAAAAGGCATTAAAACTTTCGGACTGGAGAGTAAAGAGTTTGCAGAAAAAACAAAGGTCCTTGCGGCAAATCAAGGTCTTTACAATGGGTTTCTTGCAGCAGGATTAATATTTTCTTTAATAATATCAGACAAAATTGTTACAGTTTTCTTTCTAATCTGTGTAGTAATAGCCGGAATTTATGGAGCATATTCTACTCAACAGATGAAATTATTTTATGTTCAATCAATTCCTGCAATTTTAGCTCTTCTTGTCTTGATTTTGATTTAAATTTTGACGGTTATTTTGCTTTGTCTTCGATTAAGTATTACTTAAATTTACCAAAACTTAATTTAATTGATTATGGAAAATTATTTAAAGGCAATATATAAATTACTTGTCGAGTATTCACCTAAAATATTAACTGCTTTAGCAATTTTAATAATTGGTCTTTTTATAATAGGCTTTATAATTAAAGTTACCAAAAAGGTCATGGCTAAAAGAGGAGTAGATGAAACTTTGCAGAAATTTTTGGCAAATTTATTAAGCTGGACTTTAAAAATTTTATTATTTGTTTCGGTTGCTGCTAAATTGGGTATTGAAACCACTTCATTTGCAGCAGTAATAGCAGCAGCAGGTTTAGCCATTGGACTTGCTTTGCAAGGTTCTCTCTCAAATTTTGCTGGAGGTGCCCTTATCATGATATTTAAACCATTTAAAGTAGGTGACTTAATTGAGGCACAAGGTGAATTAGGCGTTGTAAAGGAAATTCAAATATTTACCACACAAATCAATACTCCAACCAATAAATTAGTTATAATTCCAAATGGTGCTTTATCCAATGGCAATATCACCAACTTTTCGGCTGAAGGGAAACTAAGAGTGGATTTAACAATGGGTGTGAGTTATGATTCTGATATAAAACAGACCAAAGATGTTTTGATGAAAGTTTTGACGTCAAACTCTAAAGTTCTAACAGATCCAGCTCCAACAGTTAATGTCAGTGAACTGGCTGATAGTTCTGTTAATTTTGCAGTAAGACCTTGGAGTGCGGTTGCCAATTATTGGGATGTGTATTTTGGTATAACGGAGGAATGTAAATTGGCATTAGATAAAGCAGGAATTGAAATTCCATTCCCACATCAGGTTGAAATCAGGAAACAAGCTTAGGATTTTGGTTTTATAGCGAC
>CAJIBV010000127.1_pt1 | contig 22692 bp, 19 predicted proteins | sample 9199431 | NCBI WGS metagenome assembly CAJIBV01 (sample SAMEA7708314, study PRJEB35096) | sediment metagenome | biome: marine neritic benthic zone biome [ENVO:01000025]; feature: sediment [ENVO:00002007]; material: shallow marine sediment [ENVO:03000034] sea grass bed [ENVO_01000059] ...
CGTATGAGGTTCCGGCTGCTTTACTGATAAAAAAGCCCAAAAAGAACATCACTGTAAAGTATATCAATAATGGAATCGCAATAATTAAAACATCCATTGGTATTTCTACAATCAGCTCGCCTTTTAACGAGAACATGACTATAATGGTAAACAATAAAGCAATCAAAGTTAAAGGTGAAATTGTTGGAATGAATTTGGTCACGTACCATTCCTCGCCTTTTAGTTTCACCAGGATCAATCGGCTTAACATACCTGCCAAAAAGGGAATGCCTAAATATATTGCCACACTTTCCGCGATGGTTACAATAGAAATGTCTACGATTGCCCCTTCAAATCCGAATAAAGGTGGCAATTTGGTTATAAATAACCAGGCATAAAAACTGTAAGCGAATACCTGGAAAATACTGTTAAGTGCTACCAGTCCTGCTCCATATTCGCTACTACCTTCGGCCAGATCGTTCCATACCAATACCATAGCAATACAACGTGCCAATCCTATCAGGATCAATCCCACCATATATTCTGGATAATCCTGCAAAAAAATGAGTGCCAGTATAAACATCAAAATGGGACCAATAATCCAGTTCAGTAAAAGGGATATGCTCAACACTTTTACATTTTTGAACACTTTTGGCAATAAGGCATAATTTACTTTTGCCAGAGGAGGATACATCATCACAATTAATCCAATTGCTATAGGAATATTGGTTGTACCACTACTGTATGAATTAATCGTTTCTGGTATAGTTGGAATAAAATAGCCAAGAGCTACTCCAAAAGCCATAGCTATAAATATCCAAAGGGTTAAATAACTATCGAGAAAACTTAATTTTTTAGCTGTCATTAGGTTTGTATTTTAGAGAACACATACTTCATTTCTGTTGCTATTTGAATACTTCTTTCAAGATATTTTTCTTCCTGTTGAGGAGTGTTATCAAAAGCTTTAGGGTCTTCATACATTACCGGAATACGCTTCTCGCAGCCTAATACAATCGGACAATTTTCATCAGCATGAGAACAGGTCATGATAGCTGCAAATTCAGATTTCGGATTGAAATCGTCATCAAACCTTTTTGAAAAACAAATGACGGGATGCTCATTATCTGAAAACTTGATACTGTAAACAGGATTTTTTCCTTGGGAAAGTGGTTTAACCTGAAAACCATTTTCGGTGAGTGTTTTGACAATCATTGGAAACATAGCAGTTGCTTCTGTTCCACCAGAATAGCAATGCACATTTTTTATTTTAAAAAAAGTAGCCATTGTTTGTGACCAAACTTGTGATAAATGACTTCTTCTGGAATTGTGTGTGCAAATGAAATTTAGGTTGATGACATCTGGACTATCAACCTTTTTTTGAATGTATTCAATTAGTGTTTGAAGAGTTTGTTTACGGTCATTAGAAATATTGGATATATCTAATTCTTCAATGGTTTTGGTTAGTTTAGGAAACATAGTATGATTTAATTATTTCATGGATTTTTACATTGTCATTTCGAAAGAGCGAAGCGACGAGAAATCTCATTACAAGAGATTCTTACGTCGTCCAATTAGAAAAACTGAATTGGACTCCTCAGAATGAAAAAAAACATTAACAACAACCGGAACTTGGTGAACAACATGGATCTTCCGATTGTAATTCAGACATTTTTATTTTTGGTTTGTCTTGAGTGCTTCCAGGCTTTTCAGCATAAACGGTGATACTAATTATTCCGGTTTCTCCGGCTACGAAATCCTTAATTTCAGACTCTGATAAATACTTACCCAGAATATCTTCAGGAATAGAAATGGTTTTTTCTTTTTGAAGTGTGATGTTATCAAATCCAGCTTCTTCAATATAATTTAAATAGTCATCCTTTTGAATGGCACCGGCCACACATCCAGCATACATTTCGGCATCTTGTCGTAAAGTTTCTGGCAGGTTACCAACCAAAACAATATCGGAAATACTAAAGTGACCTCCTGGTTTTAAGACTCTAAAAATTTCATTGATAACCTTTGGTTTATTAGGTACTAAATTCAGAACACAATTGCTAACAATAACATCAGCCACATTATCACTTACAGGCATATCATCAATATCTCCTTCCCGGAATTCTACATTATTGTAGCCTAATTTATCGGCATTAATTCTCGCCTGATTTATCATGGCCGGAGTGAAATCAACACCAATAACCTTACCAGTTAAACCTGTCTCGTGCCTGGCTACAAAACAATCGTTTCCGGCACCAGAACCAAGATCGATAACTGTATCACCAGCTTTTATTTTAGCATATTGCGTTGGTAATCCACATCCTAATCCTAGATCGGCATCTTCAACATAACCTTCAGTATCAGAATAGTCATCCATCATGATGTTATATACTTTGTTCGTTGGAGTAGTTGCTCCGCAACAAGACGATGCATTTACTGCTTTGTCCTGTTTCGCAATTTTTGAATATTTGTCTTTTACTACTTGTTTTAAATCTTTTTCGGTTTTCATAATTGTAATATTACGATGATTAAAAATAAAAAAACTCGATTATCGAGAAAATTTTTTAGCAACAACTGCTTTTTGAATTAAATGTGTTGAACAGGTCCTCAAATTGGCTTTTAATGTCTTGCCATCTACCAGGATTGATACAATAGTTTATACTTGAGCCTTCAATGGTTCCCTGAATGATACCTATATCCTTCAATTCTTTTAAATGCTGACTTATGGTTGCCTGTTCCAAACCTAATTCCTGAACTAAATCACTATTGATACAGGCATTGGTCTTTAGCAAAAACTGAATGATTGCTACTCTTGCAGGATGCGCAAAAGCCTTAGCTGATAAGGCAATATCGTTCTGTTCGGTTGAAAAAAGGTCTTTTTTAGTGACTCCCATTTATAATTGTTATATTGCAATATTACGATGAATATTTAAATCAGCAAAATCTTTTTTAAATTTTAACAGAAATCACCAACTTTAATTTCTTAAGCGCACAACTTTTTTTCTTATTGCACTTTTTTTGGCTGCATCTAAAATTTCCATTACAGTTAAATTGTTTTCCAGAGACGAAAGGTTATCAGATTCTATTTCAACTTTGTTTCGTATTAATGCAGCAAAAAAAGAAAATGGATCATGTAATGGTTCTTCTCTTTCCTCTAGCTTTGATGATTCTTCAGTATAGTCGTCATAGCCTTTTGAAATCCTAATACGTAAATCATGTCTGTTGTCTGAATAAACCACTCCTTTTTCTCCATAAATTTCCATATCCTTTCTACCAATCGGCCAATTCCATGATGCCTGTATAAGAGCAACTGATTCTCCATAGTCCAACAGAATTATTGCCTCATCATCTACCAATGGATTGTTCTCTTTTTGTTGTTGCTGGGTTATTGCAGTCACACTATTGGGTTTTTTCCCATCCATTAACCACGTCGATAGATTGGCTCCATAACAACCAAAATCAGTAATTGCTCCACCACCATTAAACTTTGGGTCGGTAAGCCATTCTAAAAATTCCTTGTTGACACCAATCTTTTTTGGACCTTTATGGCCATCTCGCACTATAATTTTTTTTATGTCTCCAATGATAGAATCCTTTTTTACCAATTCATATGCTTTGTGGTTTGTGGGATACCAGGTCGTCTCATAATTGGTCAATAAATGAATGTTATGTCTTTTAGCAAGAGCCTCCATTTTTTTAGCATGATCAAGACTAACGGCTAAAGGTTTCTCTACCATAACATGAATACCCATAGGTGCAAAGGTTTCAACAATGTTTAAGTGGTCATAGATTGTTCCAAAGGCTGTAACCGCTTCAACATCTGTAGAATTTAGGAGGTCTTCATTAGTATTATACACCATGCTCATTGGGAATCCATATTGATTGGCATATTGCTGTGCTAAACTTCTATTAGGCTCTACGAATCCTACTATCGTGAAATCTCCACTTTTTTCACTTCCGAAGATCCAATGTACATGTGTATGGGTTAACCCTATAACACCAATTCTAACAGGATTTTTCTGGCCAATAGCTAAGACTGAAAACAAAAGAGCACAGACAATAGTCAATATTTTAGTTTTCATAAAAGTTTAATATTTAAAAAGATTATTTTTTATAGAAATTCATCTCATCAAGGTATTCCCAGACATTTTCCGGTAACATTGGTCTCACATTTTTACCTTGTTTAATAGACTTTCTGATGAATGTGGAGGACAACTCCATTATAGGGGCATCAATATGATGAATTGTTGGGTGTTCATCAAATTCAGTTTCAACTTTACCTCCGGACATTCGAGGATATACATAAATATCATGCATTTCCAGAATAACCTGGTAATTTTTCCATTTATGGAAGCTTTTTAAATTATCCTCTCCCATAATTAGCGCAAACTCATAATCAGGATATTTTTCTTCTAAATGTGCTAATGTATTTACTGTATAGTTTGGTTGCGGTAATTTGAATTCTATATCGCTTTGTTTCAATTTAGAATAATCTTTGGTAGCTCTGTAAACCATTTCCAAACGTTGGTGATCATCGAGCAATGAGTTCTTCTTTTTAAAAGGGCTGTGAGGTGTGACAACAAACCAAACCTGATCTAAATCACTATATTCTGCAATATGGTTGGCTATGGTTAAATGGCCAACATGAATTGGATTAAAGGTTCCGAAAAACAATCCAACTTTCATGGCTATTTTTCTTTTTTTTTAGTATTCACAAAATCAGATATTAACGTTTGAGCTTCACTTAATGCTATGTCCAGATCATCATTTTCAATAACAACATCAAACAATGGAGCAGTTGCCAATTCCGCTGAAGCCTTAGCGATTCGCATGTTTATTTTGTCCTCACTTTCAGTTTTACGTTTTTTTAAACGAATCTTTAATTCATCAATACTTGGAGGCTTCACAAAAACAGCTAAGGTTTCTTTCGGGAATTTACGTTTGATCCTCAAACCACCAGACACATCAATATCGAAAATTACATGTTTATCCTTTTTCCAGATGCGTTCTACTTCAGTTTTTAAGGTTCCATAGAAGTTGTCTCTATAGACCTCTTCCCATTCTAAAAATTCACCATTTTTTATTTTTTTCTTGAATTCTTTTGCCGAAAGAAAATAGTAGTCCTTACCATCAATTTCTTCACCTCGTTGTTCCCGGGAAGTTGCAGAAATAGAGAACTCAAGATTAATTTCATCTTGTTCTAAGAGATGTTTGACAATGGTTGTTTTACCAGAACCAGAAGGCGCTGAAAAGACTATTAATTTCCCTTCATTCATACTAGAGAACATTTAACATTTGTTCTTTGATTTTTTCCAACTCATCCTTCATCTGAACCACCAACTTCTGCATTGGTGCATAATTGCTTTTTGAACCAATTGTGTTGATTTCCCTGCCAATTTCCTGAGAAATAAACCCCAATTTTTTTCCATTTGAATCATCAGATTTTAATGTTTTTAAAAAATAATCTAAATGATTATGAAGCCTGACTTTCTCTTCTGTAATATCAAATTTTTCAATGTAATAGACCAATTCCTGCTCAAATCTATTTTCATCTATATTTTCCTTTAATTCTTCCACCCCTTTGCGCAATCGCTCACGGACTGCTTCGATACGGTCTGGATCTATTTTAATTACTTCTTCAAGCAATTCCATTATATTCTTTACCCTTTCCTCAAAATCCGATTCTAAGGACTTACCTTCGTGGAGCCTGTAATCTACAAGTTGTTTTAAAGCGGCATTAATTTCTGATTGAATTTGTTTCCATTCACCCTCATCTATTTCATCCCGTTCTGTAGTGGTAGCATCGGGTAATCGAATTGCCATTTTTAGCAGTTCCGTCTCGTCACCAGCAACTACATCTTTCAGCTGTTTTATATATTGATTAACCACAGTTTTATTAATTATGGTTGAGGTGGCTTCACCAGTCATTTCAACGAATAAAGAAAAATCAATTTTCCCCCTTTTTAAGGCGTTAGCTATTTGCTTTCTTATGGCTAATTCCTTTTCACGATACATGGATGGCATTCGAGCGTTTAAATCTAAACTTTTACTATTTAAAGACTTAATCTCTATTGTAATTTTTTTGGCTGGAAGCTGAACTACTGTCTTTCCAAACCCTGTCATAGATTGTATCATGTGAAATTTTTAGAGTTCTCCAAAGGTAAACAAAATTAAAAGATTCTAATATGGAAGAATTAGAATCAAGTAGTCAAATTATGGAAGGTTAAGCTGTATTAAAACCTTATGTATTGGGCTTAAAATCTTAGTATTAATAAAAAATCGTTAAATTTAAATTTACTAACTAATAAAAACTATTAAAATTATGGAAGAAATGAACATTAATTGGCTTGCCTTAGTGGCAGCCGCAATCTTGCCGTTGGTTACTGGGTTTTTATGGTATGGACCACTATTCGGAAAGGCGTGGATGAAGGAATCCGGTATGACTGAAGAAAAAGCTAAAAGTATGAATCCAGCCAAAACTTATGGTTTGGCGGTAATTATGGCTTTTTTTATTGCATTCTTTATTTGGCCAATGGTTTTTACGGGAGGAGGACCAGATATGCCTCATGGTGTCGAGCCATTTCTAACTTTTAAACATGGTGCTTTGCATGGCTCCATGCTTGGCATTTTTGTAGCGTTGCCAGTATTGGCAACTAACGCCTTATTTGAACAAAAGTCATTTAAATATGTTGCAATTAATGCAGGCTACTGGATTGTAACTATGGCATTAATGGGTGGTATTATTAATGCATGGACTTAAAAGCAGCAAATAATGATTAAGAAGGGGCTACTTTGGCCTCTTTTTTAGCTTTAAATGGTTCGTGTTGCTTGAAATCCTTTATTTGAATGCGTTTAATGAATGGTTTTAAAAGTGTATTAATAAAAGGTCTTTTGTGCTTGATGTAGCATGTTAACTCAACTGGTGTGGCTCCAACTGTCGTTTTAATTTCGGAAGCTGTTCGGCCCAAATTGATATAACTAACATTTTTTTCGATTCCAATTCGAATGTAGTCATTTAAAATACGAGGATAGATTGCATGAGTTTTGTTGAGCGTATAATCCAATCCAATAAAGTGAGCGTCCAAATGATGATTATTTGCTAAGGCAGATAAAAACCCAACCAATTTATTCTTATAGAAATAAGCTTTAACTATAAAATCCTCATGATAGGTTTCACGCAATTTTATATAGGTATCCAAGTTTAAAACTTGTGCATTGAAATTTGCATTGTCTATAGTATTTTGATAAAGTTGTTGTAGTTCATCTTTGTAAGTCGCGAAATCGGTTTCGGAAAATAATCTAGGCTCCAACGAGGAACTTGTTTTATCTGCTTTATTAGCTTTAACTCTGTATTTCGATTTTAAGGAGTTTTTATAATCTTCGAACGAATTCCAATCAGGATCGATTGTAATGATCATATTGGGCTCAACATGCATTGGCATAAATCCAAAGCCTTCAAAATTATCGGTTAATTTTCTGGATTCTTCTATAAAATCTTTAATAAAAACTGCATGCAATGGTTTTGTAAGTTTAATTAAGTTGTTAATTTCCAATCCAATAGCATTTATAATTTCTTCTTTATTTTCATCATTACATATTATGATTCCGTGCTCACCACTTAAAAATACATTTCCACAAAACAAGATATTGATGTGTTTTTTACAGAAAAAATAATTGATCGTTCTTTTTATCCAGGGAATTAGTTTTATGTTTTTCAGGATTACATCAATTCCAAGTTCTATAATTTGAATAGTTGACAAGGCGACTGGAATACCATTCTTTTTTACAAGAATGTATTTAAAATCAATGTTTGGGTTAGAGGTTTCAAATGCATTTAGGAAATCTGACGAAAAATAGGTATTGCCATTCTTATTAACTGACTGCCAATAGGAATCATCAATATCAGTAACAGAATTTAAAGTTAAAGTTGTCAGGTTGGTCATTCTGTTCTATTTGTCGTAGTTTTTCTCGAAACTATATAATCTTGAGACAAAAATTGATGCGAGGTATTTAATTTAACAAAATTTTACATAGCAGATTTTGCAGCTTGAATCGTTTTTTTACTGTTCCCAACAAAAATATTATCATCAATAATGATTACAGGACGACTTAAAAACGTATAATGTTCCAGAATATAATTTTTGAAATCCCTTTCTGATAGAGCCTGATCTTTAAGTCCCATTTCCTTATATAATTTTGCCCGTTTGCTGAATAAAGATTCATAATTGCCAGTAAGTTTTTTCATTTCTTTCAATTGATCAACTGTTATTTCCTCTTCTTTAATATCCTGTAAAATGAAGCCTGATGATGGACTCAATTCTTTTAAAATTCGAGTACAGGTGTTACAGGTTTTTAGGTAATAGATTTTTTTCATCTTAAACTTATATTAGCTTTACAAAGAAAAACATTTAAGGATAAATTAATTACTTTTAGTCAAAATTATTATATGGATTGGGCCTTTGATATTACATTAAAAAACAGGAAAATATTGGTATCGTTTTTAAATAACTTTTCACTTAAGGAGTTAAATAAAATTCCTCAGGGATTCAGCAACAACATATTTTGGAATATTGCTCATGTTGTCGTGACACAGCAACTGTTAACATATAATTTATCAGGTTTGCCTATGCTAATAGATGATGAATTGGTAAATAGCTATCGAAAGGGATCCAAAGTAGAAAATGAAGTAACTGAATACGAAGTTGATCAGTTAAAGGATTTACTTTTTTCGACTTTAGAGAGAACCAAAGAAGACTACAGAAACGGATTGTTTAAAAATTACAAGGAATATACGGTTACCACAAAAAGCACTTTGACAAATATTGAACAGGCTGTCGAGTTCAATAATTTTCATGAAGGCATTCATTTAGGATATATTTTAGCCATGAAAAAATCTTTATAAGCAATGGGGTTCTTTACTATAGCAACTATTTTAATAGTTCTATCTGCATTATTCGGATATATAAATGTTCGGTTCCTTAAACTACCGATTACGATTGGATTAATGATAATTACTTTGGGTTTTACATTAATTGTGGTAGTATTAGGTTATTTTGATGATACCTTATTAATGCGTGAAAAAGAACTGATACAAAGCATTGATTTTGAAACGGTTTTATTGGATATCATGCTTTCCTACTTGTTATTTGCCGGAGCGTTACATACAAATTTTGAACAATTAAAAGTTCAAAGATGGCCTGTTTTTGTCTTTGCTACTGCAGGAGTAATTGTTTCAACCTTTCTGGTTGGAACTTTTATGTTTTACATATTGCAGTTAGTAGGATTAGATATAAATTTTATTTACTGTTTATTATTTGGAGCCTTGATTTCACCGACAGATCCAATTGCGGTATTAGGAATTCTCAAACAGGCTGGAGCGCCCAAAAAACTGGAAACAAAAATTGTCGGAGAATCTCTTTTTAATGATGGAGTTGGCGTTGTTATCTTTTTAACTATTTATCAAATTGCGAAAGGAGGGAATGAAATTTCTTTTGGTCATGTGGCCGAAATGTTTGCGGTTGAGGTATTAGGAGGCATTGCATTGGGATTGCTTTTAGGATGGATAACCTACAGATTAATGAGGTCTATAGACGATTACGATGTGGAGGTTATTATAACCCTTGCGGCAGTTATGGGCGGTACCTTATTAGCCCAAAAATTACATATGTCAGCACCATTAGCCATGGTAGCCTGCGGTTTAATGGTAGGTAATGACAAAGTAAGAAATTCAGCAATGAGTGAAATTACCGAAACCTATGTCGACAAATTCTGGGAACTGGTAGATGTCCTTCTTAACACCTTGTTGTTTGTTTTAATAGGGATGGAAATTTTGGTGCTAACTTTTGAGGGGCAATACATTATTGCGGGATTACTTGCAGTTCCGATTGTTTTATTGGCCAGATACTTATCGCTTTGGGTTCCGGTAAAGTTCTTTTCTAAAAAACTGGAATTTGTCCGAAACACAAATTTAATAATGACTTGGGGTGGACTTCGAGGAGGTATTTCAATTGCTTTAGCTTTAAGTTTAACAACTGAAATGTATAGGGAACTATTTTTGGTAATTACTTACATCATCGTTGTATTTTCAATTATAGGTCAAGGTTTAACCGTTGGGCCCTTAATAAAAAAATTAGCTGAAAATGAAAGTTAAAATCTTTTTAGATAAGACTTAACTACTTTAAAGGGAATATTGAATTCTATTAATCTGTCTGTATAAGATGGAATTTCGTTTACATTGTATAAAATGATAACTCCCTCATCGTCTAATCCTATGGATTCAGGTAATTTGAAATCTTCGTCAGCAATTGGACCTACTTCCTTTTTAAAATATTCTATTAAGAAATTCTGAAAGTTTTTTTTATCGTCAATAAATTGATTGTAATCCAGTAGCTCGCCTGTTAAGGCATCAAAATTTAGGAAAGATATTTTCGATGTTCCATGAACAGCACCTGTATTCATATAGGCATTCATAGCAATACTAATTACATTTTTAGACTGATAGGTCAATTCGCCTTCAATTATAGCTTCCCATGACGTCAGGTCCTGTCTTGCTTCTTCATTTATTGTATTAATGAATCTATTATAAGATATATTGAATTGCTCAATGCCTTTATCAAAGGTATCCAATACAACTTCATCCGAATCATTGTTCAAAACAGTATTTGTAAATTCTAGTAATTCTGAATTTATATTAGCACTTACCAAACCCTGTCCTTCCGCATAAGGAATATTTATTTCAACAACAGTGTTCTTTTCTTCCAAAATGTTTATTTCTGAAAAGGCTAAATTCACCTCTTCTTCACAGGAGTATAACAAACTAATAAATATGGTTAAAAAGATGGTTTTTACTTTGATGTAAGGCTTGTTGAAAATCATAAACTAAAGGTATTATTTTACATTTGAATACAACGAATTAAAACCTAACTTTGTTGCAAATTTTTTAATATGAAATTCAATACCAAAACCATCCATGGAGGACAGGAACATGACAAAGCATATGGATCTGTCATGCCTCCAATTTATCAAACCTCGACTTATGCGCAGTCCACTCCTGGTGGGCACAAAGGCTATGAATATTCAAGGACTCATAATCCAACTCGAAATGCCTTGGAAAATGCCTTTGCTAGTATAGAGAATGGAAAATATGGATTGGCCTTTGGGTCTGGATTGGCGGCAATTGATGCTATAATCAAATTATTAAAACCCGGTGATGAGGTTATTTCAACGAACGATCTTTATGGGGGCACTTACAGGCTATTCACAAAAATATTTGAAGGGTTTGGGATCAAGTTTCATTTTACAGGCATGGAGAATGCCTCGAAGATCGAGGGTTATATTAATGAAAACACAAAACTAATTTGGGTTGAAACTCCAACAAACCCAATGATGAACATTATTGATATTGGAGCAACGTCAAAAATTGCAAAAAATCATAACCTCCTATTAGGAGTTGATAATACTTTTGCCACACCTTATTTGCAACAGCCATTGGATCTTGGAGCCGATATCGTCATGCACTCTGCAACAAAATACTTGGGAGGACACAGTGATGTTGTTATGGGTGCATTAGTTGTTAAAGACAAGGATCTGGCAGATAAGTTATACTTTATCCAGAATGCCAGTGGTGCAGTTTGCGGACCACAGGATAGCTTTTTGGTTTTAAGAGGAATTAAGACATTACACATCAGAATGCAACGCCATTGTGAGAACGGTAAAGGGATAGCAGAATATTTGTTATCACATCCAAAAATTGAAAACGTATATTGGCCAGGATTTAACAATCATCCTAATCATGACATAGCTAAGAGGCAAATGAAGGACTTTGGCGGTATGTTGTCCTTTACCACTAAGGGTAATGATTATGATGAAGCGATACGAATTGTTGAAAATCTTAAGTTATTTACTTTGGCCGAATCTTTGGGAGGCGTAGAATCCTTGGCTGGTCATCCGGCAAGCATGACTCATGCCAGTATTCCGAAAGAAGAAAGAGAAAAATCAGGTGTTGTAGATTCATTAATTCGTCTCAGTGTAGGAATTGAAGACATTGACGATCTTGTTGAAGATTTAAGACAAGCAATAGGATAAATTATAGCTAAAAATGTTCAATTTTAATCTAAATAATATACATATCCAATATTAAACCAAACAAGCCAGTCATTGGCCTTATCTTGAATATTTGCTTCATGGTTTAAGCCATCGACCCAATTGGAAAAATAGTATTGCCATCTTAGATCGAATAATAGATCCGATAACATTGTAAGTTTGTATCGTGCCCCTACACTTGCAACTAAGGACCATGTTGTGCCACTATCAGTGTTTATGCCTCCATCAGCAAAATCATAGAAAATATTATCAGGATTTTGAAGACCACCAGGTAAGGAAGAGGTTGCTTTTGGGTTAAAATAAGTAAACTGCGCACCGATACTGCCATAAGGCGCCACTTTGTATGCACCAGCGGCAAAATCTCTAATGCTCATTGGAAAATACTCCAATTGAGTTCCAATATTTAAGTTATTGGCTTCACCTTCCATGGCGCGTAATGTTTCACCCCAAAACGACTGTTTTTCAGATTCCGGACCAAAATGATTTAATTTAGTTTTATTAAAAGAAATCTCGTTTCTGATTTTGAAATGATCATTAAAATAAGTGTCAGTTGAATAGCAATTACAATCGGCTCTATAGGAGAAGTTTATATAATGAATTAATCCAATTCCTATTCCCGTATTTCCTTTATTTGTATCCCAATCTTTTCGTTCTCCATAGTCAGATTGAAACGCAACTGGACCAGCTATGACACCTACTTCATGTGAAAATCCAAATTGAGCAAAAACCGTGTTAATTCCGAATAGCAGGCAGAATAATATGGTTAAGTATTTAGGGTTAAGCATAAATTTATCCTTGTGGTTGAGGCGTATATTCGGACAAATATATGTAAAATCGACGAAATAACAAATAAATACGATTAAATGCACAAATAAATTTATTTAGGTGTTTTTTTTCCTACAAAAATTTTTTAAAGTCAAAATACGAAATATTAAAAAAAATAGTATAATTTTTAAAGATATCGTATATTTGTATAGTTTATATAGACGTAAAATAAATTATTCTAAATTTTATTACATGAAAAGTAAAATAAATGCATTTATGGATCTTGTAAAAGAGCGAAATGGTCAAGAACCAGAATTTTTACAAGCTGTACAGGAAGTAGCGGAAACTACTATTCCTTACATTGTTAAACATGATATCTATCATGGGAAAAACCTGTTATTGAGAATGGTTGAGCCGGAACGAGCAATAACATTCAGAGTTCCATGGGTTGATGATGAAGGGGAGATACAGGTTAACAGGGGTTACAGAATTCAAATGAATTCAGCGATTGGTCCTTACAAAGGGGGTTTACGTTTTCATCCTACTGTAAACATGAGTATTTTAAAATTCCTCGCTTTCGAACAAGTGTTTAAAAATAGCCTAACAACTTTACCAATGGGTGGTGGTAAAGGTGGAAGTGATTTCGATCCTAAAGGAAAGAGTGACAATGAGATTATGAGGTTCTGCCATTCATTCATGAGTGAACTTTTCAGACACATTGGGCCAAACACAGATGTTCCGGCTGGAGATATTGGTGTTGGTGGCAGAGAAATCGGATTTTTATTTGGAATGTATAAGAAATTGAGAAATGAATTCACAGGTGTTTTAACTGGTAAAGGAGAGTCATGGGGAGGATCGTTAATTAGACCTGAAGCTACTGGTTACGGAACTGTGTACTTTGCTCAAAGTATGCTTGAAACTAAAGGAGACTCAATTAAAGGAAAAACAGTAACTGTTTCAGGTTCTGGAAATGTTGCTCAATTTGCTGCTGAGAAAATATTAGATCTTGGAGGAAAAGTTTTAACGTTATCCGATTCTTCGGGTTATGTTTATGATCCTGACGGAGTTGACCGGAGCAAATTAGCTTATGTAATGGATCTTAAAAATGTTAAACGAGGCCGAATCAGTGAATATGTAAAAGAATATCCAAAAGCAAAGTTTGTTAAGGGTAAAACTCCATGGGAAGTAAAATGTGATATTGCAATGCCATGTGCGACTCAAAACGAATTACATGAAAATGATGCTAAAACATTATTAGAAAACGGGTGCATATGTATAAGTGAAGGTGCAAATATGCCATCTACAATTGATGCGGTTCACACCTTCCAAAAAGCAAAAATATTATATGCTCCCGGGAAAGCTTCTAATGCCGGTGGTGTTGCAACTTCAGGTTTAGAAATGAGCCAAAACTCCCTTCGACTTAATTGGACACGAAAAGAAGTTGATGATAAATTAAAAGAAATCATGTCTGATATTCATGATAAGTGTATTGAATACGGTAAAGACGACGATGGCCATATAGACTATGTAAGAGGTGCCAACATTGCAGGCTTTGTAAAGGTTGCAGATGCGATGTTAGCACAAGGAATAGTTTAAGTTTTGTGTTAATTAAAACAAAGGCTCCCACTTAGGGAGCCTTTTTTATTCAATCTATATTATTCTTATTTTTAATTCGTTATAATGAGATATATTTGAAAAAAATATGATTAGAAAAATAACATGCCTTCTAATTCTGGTTTTACCTTTTTTGAGTCTTTCTCAAGACTATTCAGATTTATGGGAAGGCCATTTCTCATATTTCGATATTAAAGATATTTCTCAGGGTAATGATAAGATATATGCGGCATCGGAAAATGCGGTCTTTACATATGATGTGATTTCAGAAGAAATAAATACCATTTCCACAATTAATGGACTTTCCGGAGAGTCAATTTCCACAATTCATTACAGTGAAGTTTATCAGCTGTTAATAATAGGTTATGAAAACGGACTAATTGAAATAGTTTTTGATAACAATGATGATGTATTAACCATAATAGACATTTTAGATAAACCAACTATTCCGCCAACGAACAAGAAAATCAATCATTTTAATGAGTTTGGGGAAGTTGTTTACATATCTACTGATTTTGGCATTTCCGTTTTTAACATTAATTCATTGGAATTTGGAGACACTTATTATATTGGAAATTTCGGAAGTCAAATAAAAGTGGCGGAAACGGTAATTTATGGAGACTTTATTTATGCTGCATGTTTAGAAAATAATGGATTTAAAAAGGCACTTTATTCCAGTAATAACTTAATTAATTATCAAGAATGGCAAAATATAGCTGGCGGGAGTTATTTGTTTGCTCAAACAATAAACGATAAATTATATGTTATTCAGAGTAATAGTAAAATCTATGAAGTAATAAATGACACGTTATCAGAATTATTCACTTACCCTGGGTTACCTGTAGATTTTCGTATGACTTCAAATAATTTAGTTGTGACAACAATTGACAATGTATATATCTATGATACTGATTTTGTTTTAATAACTAATGTAAGTCCCATAACTGAGTTTGATACTGGTTTTACTTCGGCCACTATAGGGCCTAATAACGGCATCTATATTGGTACAGATGAATATGGAATTCTAAAAACATCTTTTGGTAATGTCACAGAATTGATTGAAATTCATCCCGACGGTCCATTATACAACAATGCATTCTCTTTAGAAGCAAATAACGGTGAACTTTGGACTACTTATGGTCAGTATGATATCTTTTACAACCCTTATCCCATTACTAGAAGAGGAATAAGCCATTTAGTTGAGGAAAGCTGGATAAATACGCCATATGATAGTGTCCTGGGAGCGGCAGAGCTAAATAAGATTACCATAAATCCAAACAATAATAATCAGGTTTTTATAAGTTCGTATTTTAATGGTTTGCTCGAATTAAACGAAAATGTCCCGACAATTCTTTACAATGAAACCAATAGTGGACTGGAGTCTTTAATTCTGCCAAATAACCCCAATTATATTGATATTAGGGTCTCCGGATCGAACTTTGATGCTAATGGGCTTTTCTGGTGCGTGACTGCCTTTGTAGATAAACCCCTTAAATCATTTAATCCGCTTACAAATCAGTGGCAAAGTTTCAGTTTTAGTAGTTTATTAGATGATCCTTTCGATAATTTGGGATTTAAAGATCTTGTAATAGATAACAACCAAAACAAATGGTTATCGTCTTACGAATTAGGAGTAGTGGGGGTTAAAACAACCGGAACAACGGCAGTTGTAAGGAATATTATAGGAGAAGATGGCGAAGGAAACCTGCCGGAAAACTACGTTTCAGCTCTAAAAGTTGATAATAGAAACCAACTTTGGATCGGTACAATTAAGGGATTGCGAGTCCTTTATAATCCGGAATCTTTATTTAGTGATGAAGGTGCTCAGGCTGATGAAATAATTATTGTGGAAGATGGAATTCCACAAGAGTTACTCTTCCAACAATGGATTTCCGATATAGAAGTTGATGGATCCAATAATAAATGGATAGGAACTATAACAAATGGGTTGTTCTATTTTACAGAAAACGGACAAGAAACGATTTACCATTTTACAAAAAATAACTCACCATTGCCTTCCAATAATATCATTGATGTTTCGATAGACCCTTCGATTGGGAAAGTCTATATCGCTACAGACAATGGACTTGTTGCATTTAGATCTGGTGGTTCAAAGCCAAAAGAAAGTCTGGAAAGTGCTTTCGTGTATCCTAATCCGGTTCGACCGGCTTTTAATATTACAGAGGAAAGAGTTAAAATAAAAGATATATCGGAAAACATCAATATAAAAATTACTGATATTGAAGGCAATCTTGTAGCAGAGGCACAATCAAACGCAAATGCGAGATACAAAGGATATAACTTGGAGATCGATGGTGGAACTGCTTTTTGGAATGGTAAGAATTTAACCAATAACATTGTTTCATCTGGAGTCTATTTGGTGTTATTATCAGATTTAGATACATTAGAAACTAAAGTACTTAAATTAATGGTTGTTCGATAATGCTTATTACCACCAAAGCCATAGTAATTTCAAAAATAAAGTATAGAGATAGTGATCTTATTGTAAAGTGTTATACTGAATATTTTGGTGTTCAAAGCTATTTGCTTCGTGGGGTGCTAAAAAGCAAAAAAGGGAAGCTGAGAACAGCCTATTTTCAGCTATTATCTCAATTAGAAATAGTCATAAATTACCGGCAAAAAAAATCCCTTCAAACCTTAAATGAAGTTAAGCCTTCAAACATATATAGTTCCATCCATTCCAATGTTTCCAAAAGCGCCATTGCAATGTTTTTAGCCGAGGTTTTATCAGGTATTTTAAAGGAAGAAGAAAATAATCAATCGTTATTTACCTATTTGGAAACCACATTGTTATGGTTAGATACCAATGATGAGATCTCAAATTTTCATTTACTCTTTTTGCTTAATCTTTCAAGGTATTTAGGATTTTATCCTGACCTGAATAATTCTACTTTGGATTTTTTTAATCTGGAAGATGGTAAATTTCAAACCAAAAAAACCAGCTTATATTGTATTTCAGGAGGCGAGTTAAATCTCTTTAGGCAACTGTTGGGCACAAATTTTGATGCGTTAAATACTATAAAAATAAATTCCAAAAAGAAGCAGGAATTTTTGAATATGATTTTGCTTTATTTTGACTTACATTTGGGAAGCTCAAAAAAACCAAAATCCTTAAAGGTATTAAACCAAGTATTCGCATAATGAGACGATTAATTTCGTTAGTTTTTCTATTCTTTGTGTCACTTGCTTTTTCGCAAGATGTCATAGTACTTAATAACCTTTCATATCAACCAATTCCCGGAGTTGCTATATACAACAGCTCCAGATCTAAAAGTATTCTAACAGACCTTAATGGAGCAGCGAATCTTGTTAAATTCGAAGATAATGAAACCATCTATTTCAGGCATCTATCCTATCAAATATTAAAAACAACAAAACAGGATGTTTTAGAGGGTACTAAAAGAATATTATTGCATCCTAATACACAAAGTTTGAAGGAAATAGTTGTGTCTGCTTCCAAATTTGTTCAAAGTAAAGAGGAAATACCTCAAAAAATTACAAGTTTAGATGTTAAAACTATTCAGTTTACTAATCCTCAGACCAGTGCAGATCTGTTAGAGAATAGTGGAAATGTTTATATTCAAAAAAGCCAGTTAGGTGGCGGCAGCCCTATGATCAGAGGGTTTTCTACGAACAGACTATTAATTTCTGTTGATGATGTACGTATGAACAATGCCATATTTAGAGGTGGAAATTTGCAAAATGTCATTTCAATAGATCCATTCACAGTTCAAAACTCCGAAATAATTCTGGGTTCCGGATCTGTAATATATGGTAGCGATGCCATTGGTGGCGTTATGAGTTTTTATACGCAGAAGCCCGAATTATCATTTAGTGGAACTCCATTGTTAAATGCGAATGCACTCGTTAGATATGCTTCTGCCAATCAGGAAAAAACATCTCATTTGGACTTTAATTTCGGATTTAAAAAATGGGCCTTTTTAACTAATATAAGTTATACAGATTTTGATGACCTTAGAATGGGCAAGCATGGGCCTGACGAATATTTAAGAAGGGAATATGTTAAGACTGTGAATGGAGAAGATATCATTATTGATAATGATGATCCCCTAATCCAAAAACCAACAGGTTATGATCAGTTTAATATCATGCATAAAATAAGGTTCGAGCAAACCCAAAGTTTATTTTTCGATCTGGGATTGCACTACAGTGCCACTTCAGATTATTCCAGATATGACCGACTGTTGCGTTATAATGACGACACGTTACGTTCTGCCGAATGGAATTACGGACCTCAAAAATGGTTCATGGCCAACTTTAGGATAACACGAGTGAGCAGCCGATCTAATTTATACGATAAATTAAAGGTAACTGCAGCCTTCCAGGATTTTAAGGAAAGCAGGTTCGATAGAGACTTTCAGTCGGATATAAGAAATATCAGAAAAGAAAATGTGAATGCCTATTCCTTTAATCTGGATCTGGAGAAGAAATTGTCTAAAAAAACGGAGTTCAATTATGGGGTTGAGTATTTGTACAACAAAGTTTATTCTGAAGGAAGCGAATTGAATATCTCGACTAACTCGGAAAGCTCAACTGTTTCAAGATACCCGGACGGTTCAGACTGGCAATCCATAGCCGCATATAGCAGTTTAAAATATAAGCCTAATAACAAATTTGTCTTTCAGTCGGGCTTACGGTATAATCACATTATTGCAAATGCTGATTTTACAGAAAATAACCAATATTTAGATCTTCCATTTAATTCTTCAAGAATTAATACAGGGGCATTTACCGGGACAGCGGGAATAACCTGGATGCCAAACGATCTGATGCAATGGCGCTTCAATGCATCCACTGCTTTTAGAGCTCCTAACATAGATGATATTGGAAAAGTGTTCGATTCCGAACCTGGATCTGTCGTTGTACCGAACCAAAATCTAAAACCGGAATATGCTTACAGTGGAGATCTGGGACTTGATCTGAATTTTAATAATAAGGTCAGAATTCAGCTAGCAACTTACTATACCTATCTGGACAACGCTCTAGTAAGAAGGGATTTTGAAATGAATGGTGAAAGCAAATTAATTTACGATGGGGAATTAAGCAATATACAAGCCATTCAGAATGCATCTAAAGCCTGGATATACGGCTTTGAGACCGGAATGGAGATCAATTTCTCTAAAGTATTTAAAATAACAACCCAATACAATTTTATTGGAGGCACAGAAGAGGATGAGGAAATGGAAGTTCCCATAAGGCACGTTGCACCAAGTTTTGGCAATGCACACGTCGTTTACAGCAAGAAAAAGTTTAGTATAGATGCCTTTATAAATTATAACGGGGAATTGTCCTATAATCAATTGGCACCTTCCGAAATTGAGAAAGATATATCTATGCACTGGATAATAACGGGAACCCTTATGCTCCCTCCTGGTATACACTGAATTTAAGAACTCAATATCAATTTAACCGAAACACGCAATTAACTGCCAGTTTGGAGAACATTTCAGACCAAAGATACAGGCCATATTCTTCAGGTTTAACGGCTCCAGGAAGAAATCTTATAGTAGCCTTAAAATACAGTCTTTAGTTGTTATAAAGCGTAGTATTTTTAAATTCCAATTCCTCTTGTATCCTAACTAATTATTTTTCAATGAGTTATAAATGGGCGTCATTTATCGATAAAATTTACATGTTTATTCTATTTATCGAAATTATAAACAACATAACGAATTAATAAGTTTTAGCAGGTTCCGTGATATATTTTTGAAGTGTATTAAAGTACCACCCGAATGCTTTAATACCCCAAAACTAAAAAGACATGAAAAAAATTACCCTACTTATGAAAACTTCCGCTTACGCAATCTGCGTTTTGGTTTTTTTAAGTACATCCCTGGCCTTTAGTCAAACCAACAGAGTTAAAGTATCTGTCTATTGGCCAACTAATTCATATCAGAATAAGGTTGAAGTTTACGATCCTGCAAATAACCTTTTAGCTGTTATTTGTAATGATGCTGATTGTTACAGCGCTAGTGGCACTATTGTTCAATATGCCGGAACCTACGATTTTGGATGTTTAACTATAGATCCAATTGCCTTACCTAATTATTACATAAAAATATATAATGCAAACAACAATGCCTGGAGCTCAGGCTCTTCTGTTACTGTGAATGTGGCAGGCGTTGATGTTTTAACAGATAGCGGAGCAAGTGCTTCTACGACTGGACATCAATTAGATTTTAATGTAAACAGCACAACCTATTGTAATTTCCCGGATACAGACGGCGATTTTGTAATTGACTTTGTTGACCTGGATGATGACAATGATGGTGTATTGGATACTGACGAAGGACTTGGTTTAGACAGTTTTAACTGTACGGTTCCGTCACTTGTTTTTAGATCGCCTACTTTAGAATCTGGCGACGGTTCCAGTGTTGGTTCTATTTACAGATTTGATAATGCTACAGAAGGATATGATGTATTGGCAGAAATTATAGAGGTTGATAATGCTACACTAACAAGTATGGATAATGACGGTGTTAATATTGTAGATAATCTGCAAACACAAATAACATTTACAGGTACGGGATTACCTGGAATAACATTCAGATTTACAATCGTTGATTCAGGTACGTCAACACCTTCGGCAACCATATTTAGAATTGGTGGTACAACCTGGGATGTAGATGGTGGATCAAACGTAAGAGAGTCTGTTAGGTATTACAATCCTTCTGCGTATGGACTGGATAATCCTTCTACATTAACTATAGATAATTATGGCGATGGTGCAGGTGTTACTGGTGATTATATCGACTTTCCAGGATTTGACAACAGTACTGTACTAAGATCATACTTTCAGTTCTTGAGCAATACATTCGATATCAGAATGCAGGCCAGGAAGGATGATTCGTCCTCTAAGGCCAGATTATATATGATGTCCTTTACCCAATGCGATATCTTTACTTATAAGGCACCTACGCTTACGGTATTAAGTGGTCCTGATATAGATGGTGATGGTTTAACTAATCATTTAGATTTAGACTCTGATAATGATGGTATTCCGGATAACGTCGAGTTACAATCAACTACCGGTTATATTTTACCAAATGGTGTCATAGACTATACAACAGGAGTCGATACAGCTTATGCTGGTGGCTTAACGATTACAGATACAGATGGCGATGATATTCCTGATTTTATGGACACAGATTCCGATAATGATGGCATTCCTGATATAGAAGAAAACGGTATGGCAGATGCAATCGTCACTTTTACAGATGATGATGGAGATGGTTTGGATAACCTGTTTGAAACAAATGGTACTAACGATCCAACTTTTGATGTTAACGAAGATATCGAAAACCCTTCAGACCTTTCCATACTTCCAGATACAGATGGTGATCTGGCAGCAGGTGGTGATTTAGATTACAGGGATAATTTAGATGCTTATTATTTTGATGCCTCTTTGGATTTTGATGGTATTGATGACTATGTAGATAGTGATCTTGATCTGGACGGAATGTCTCAGGCTACTATCATGGGTTGGGTAAAACTAGACTCAACTTTTGGGAATACAGCTTATATACTAAACCAAGGTGATTTTGAAGTTGGATTAACTGCAACGGCTAAAATATTTGCCAGTGTAAATGGCAGGACGATATCAGTTCCGGACGCCTACGATTTTGACTTAAATAAATGGTATCATGTTACGGTTATTTTCGACAGTTCATTGCCAAGTGATAACTTGAAACTATATGTAAGTGGTGAATTCGCTATAAAAGATAGTCATCCTTCTTTGTTAAGTCCAATAGATACATGGACACCAGGTAAATTTACTATTGGTAAAGAAATGGGTGATGATAAAAAATATTTCAAAGGTGCTATTGATGAGGTACGCGTATTCGATATTGCTTTAACCGAAGGACAGATGCACCAGATCGTGCACCAGGAGATCGAGAACAATTCCGGTGTGGTTAAGGGTAAAATAGTCCCAAAGAATATTACAGATTTTAATACGACCGCGACTATACCATGGTCTTCATTGGAAGCTTATTATCCTATGACGGATATAATCAGCTCAAAGACCACTGATTATTCAGATAACAACTTTACAGCTACCTTACATAATATAAGAACCATGCAGGCACAAACGGCGCCTATGCCATATACAACCAAGGCTGATGGTGCTTGGGAATTACCAACGACATGGTCTAATGGAGACGTTTGGGACATGGCTGCTAAACCGGAAACAAACCC
>CAJIBV010000357.1_pt1 | contig 22405 bp, 17 predicted proteins | sample 9199431 | NCBI WGS metagenome assembly CAJIBV01 (sample SAMEA7708314, study PRJEB35096) | sediment metagenome | biome: marine neritic benthic zone biome [ENVO:01000025]; feature: sediment [ENVO:00002007]; material: shallow marine sediment [ENVO:03000034] sea grass bed [ENVO_01000059] ...
ATTGCAAACGTGTAATGAACAGCAAATCCACCAACATCTTTTGATGTAACAGGAATTCTGATGATTTTTTTGTTGTTATTGAGTTTGTATTTATAACTATTGATGATGTTGTGGTCTTTCTCGACATCCACAAAAACAGTCACGTTTTCTGATGCTGATGCAATCGTTAGCTCAACCGTTTCATTAGGCTGATATTCTGTTTTGTTTGTTGTAATACTAAACAATTGATTGTCTGCCAATTCATCATCATTTTCGCTAAACAAGGTTGCTCTGGCTTCATCTTTTACCAATTGACCAAACTTGTCTTTGCTTTCCAATTCAATAAGATATTGTCCTGATTTCCAACGTTTCATGTTTCCAAGTTCTAATTCTTTGGATTTTTTAGTATCAAATTTTTCAGTGAATACCAATACACCTTTTTGCCAGTTTTTGCTGTCATCCTCATTGCTATAAGCATCATGTGGAAACAGTTTTTTGAACTCACTTTCAGAAAATTCCTGAAAATCTGGAGCCGACCATGGACGTGGTCTCAATACATCATCAGGTGCTTGCAATTTGTAAATTTTAATCACACCATTAGCTGGCACAAATTCACCATTCAGGTTTTTTGTGTCAATAGTCAGTTTATGGTCTTTCTTAGTTTTATCCATTGTTGCATCAATTGAAATATTGGCGACTAAAGCATGATAGCCAACATTTACAATAGTAGTTGTACTTCTGGTTTCCCCATTGATATCTGTGACATCTGCAGTGACTTCGTAATTGAAAATAGGGAGTGATATTTTATCTACACTTTCGTCTGGAAGCGCCTTAAAAGTGACTTCAAACTCACCTTTGTCATTGGTGGTTGTCTCACCATAAGTAATTTCCTGTGGTTCACTGATAAACCATGGACGATACCAATAAAACCAACGAGGATATTGCACTTTTCTGTGTACTCGATATACCACTTTGGCATCAGTAATGTTACTTCCTGCATAGGCGAAGGCTTCCCCTTTTACAGTCACGCTATCATTCACTTTAAAGGTGTCTGTAACAGGATTGAATTTAGCCTCGAATTTTGGACGTTTGTATTCTTCAACCGAAATATTGGCATTACCATCCAGCCTTGCTTTTTCACAAGAGATATTCAGGTTGTAATTTCCAGTTAACCCATTGTCTGGCAATATAAATTCACCTTGAAACGAACCAAATTCATTCGTTACAAAATCTATGGTTTTTATTTCCTGACGATTGACATCTCGTAACATCACATTCAATTCCATGTCTGGTAAGACCGATGATTTACCATCTTTGATTTGCATTGCAATTCCCTTAAAATAAACGGTTTGTCCTGGTCTGTAAATGCTTCGGTCTGTAAACAGGAAACCTTTGTATTTGTCTTTCTCCTTGTGTTCCTTTTGTAGTTTATTAATGTAGTAATCTCCAAAATAGGCTTTTTGATTGTTGTGAGTGATTTCAATCTTTACATTGGTTAATCTGCTATTGTCTTTTGTGATGATGACTTTTCCGTTCTCATCAGTAACCAGATTTTTGGTTTTGAAATTATCTCTGTAATTTTTTTGATAACTGATTTTTACTTTGGCTCCAACAATAGGAGAGCCATCGTTTCTATTAATGAATTGATAAACGTTTTTAATTTTTTCTGTTTGTTCAACCAAGGCAAAATCAGTTACTCGAATGGTTTTAAACGCATGAATAGAGCGACCTTTTGCTTCAGATTGGATTAAATAAATTCCGTTCTCTAGTTTAGGAAATAAAACTTCTGTGGTGTGATTTTGATAATCTTTTTCATCCCGCAATTCACTCTGCCATTGTGTTGAAACATCCAGTTCTTTGATGAATTTTAACTGTTCATCTTGTTTGTAGGTTTTTTTGAATTGCTCGAATTGACTGTGAGTTAATTTATAAACCTTAAAATCTAATTGATTCAAATTTTTATAGCTAACCAGAATTCTTGAGTGCTTCTGAGTAGGCAGAAAGCTCTCGGCTGTTAATTGCAATTGTTCACGTAGAATTTTCTCTTTTAAAACTTCACATTTTTCGGCTCCTTTGCTCTCTGGATATGCAAAAATTGTAGTATTGCATATGTCAAAAGCCTCTTTAATTTTCCAACGGTTTTCTTCATTTGTTATTGGTCTGTATTGCAATCCTTGTTGATTGTAAATAGACGCAATCTCAAAATTGTATAAAGCTGAAATGTCTGTCGACTTGTTTTGTTCAACTTCTTTTTTTAAGGCTTCCAATAAAATGGTTTCCTCGTCATTAAAAGTAGCATGTTGCTTAACGAACAATAAGCGTTCAATGTTTGCATCTGCTAAGGCAGTTTTGTCCTTATCTTTTAAATGAAATTGTATTAAATCCTGGTAGATTTTTAGTGCATTCAATTGCAGAGAAGTCGAGTCTTTTGATTCGATTTTCAATTTTGAAAACATGTTGGCATCGCTTAAAAAAAGGGGTTTATCAATCTCAAATTTATAAGCAGGTTTTGTAATGCTTGTTTCATTGATTTTATAAAATTCCAACGCGTTATGGTTCAGAAAATCGTACAACGTTGGCCTGAATAATTTCGAGTCCTTTTGTGTCAGCAAAATATCATCAAAATCCGATAATTTCTTTAGTCGTAGCAATAATCCATTTTCTAATGAATTTTGAAAATGCAAATGGACTTCATTAAACAAAGTCTGTAAATCCCATGATCTGAAGTCCTCTTTATTTACTTTTTCAGCAGTATTGGTTCTATTGTAAAATCGATATCTGTTCTGATTAAAATACTGCCAATACAAATTCGCCAACATACTTTCCAGAATGTTTTTCGTTGGAAAATCACGGTTCGAAATTTCGACTTTAAAATCATTTATAATATTAAGTTGCGCATCTTCTTCAAGAGTTAAAGCATACTTGCTTTTGTACAGCAAGGATTTAATTATTTGAGGAGAATTATCATCCGTTTTAGCTTTTTTAGCGATATTGTCAACTACTTTTAAGGCCGATTTTGGCAAGCCTTTTAGTTCAAACTGTTCAACCTGTTTCCATAATTTCGAGTAATTATTGTAATCAGGATCTTGAGCTATGGACATATTTGTAATAAAGATGATGGTTAAAAGAGAAATGAGTTTTTTCATTTGTAAATGATTTATACTCCAATATTTATGCAATTAATGCGTTATTTTAAGCGTACTAAAGTTAAACGCTTTATTGAATTATTCATAGAGAGAATATCAAAAAGAATACCAAAAGAATTCTTTTTTTATTTTTTAATTATTTTAGTTTTGTAATCTAATTATTTATAAACAAGTGAGAGTAATATTATATATAGTTTTATTGTTTTCCTGTGTTTCTATAGCACAAAACACTTTTGAGGATGCAAGAAAATTGTTTAATAACGAAGATTACCGGGGTGCAGAACGACTATTTATAGAACATCTAAAAACGAATCCAAATGATATCAGGGCTATTGAGTTTTTAGGTGATACAGCAGGACACCAAAAAAAATGGGACGTGGCTTTAGAATATTATAGATCTCTTTTGGAAATGGGTGAAAGCAATGCAGATTATCATTATAAGTATGGAGGCGTGTTAGGAATGATAGCCATGGAATCTAATAAGATTAAAGCTATAACAATGATTGGAGACATCAAGAAATCATTTCTTACCGCAGCGAAATTAGACACAAAGCATATAGACGTTCGTTGGGCTTTAGTAGAGTTTTATATACAACTTCCGGGAATTATCGGAGGCAGTGAAAAAAAAGCAATTCTTTACGCAAATGAACTCGAAAATTTATCGAAAGTGGATGGTTACTTAGCAAAAGGTTATATAGCAGAATATAGTAACAGACCTAAGGATGCAGAACAATATTACAAAAAGGCAGTGAATATTGGAGGTTCTATAACGTGTTATCAAAAGCTATCAGATCTTTATGAGAAAACTACTGGAGAACCGGAAAAAGCCATAGCCGTTATAGAAGAGGCACAAGATAGACATCATAGAAACGCTCTTCATTATCAATTGGGTAAAGTTAGTGCACAATATAATACACAACTTGATAAAGGCATTGGTTGTCTTGAAAAGTATATAAAGAATCATTCACCAAAAGACGGTGTACCCAAATCATGGGCTTATTATCGATTGGCTCAGATCTATAAGCATAAAGGAAACAAATTTCAGGCGACGAAATATATTGATCTTGCACTATCTGAAAAGCAATTGAAACCGTTTGAAAAAGAAAAAGAATCTATTTTAAATATGTAATGCTGATCGTAATTTCTTTTTTCTAAAGTCTTATCTTTATCCTTTACAAATCAAGTTTTAATGAACGTACATTTTATTGCAATTGGTGGTGCCGCCATGCACAATTTGGCAATTGCACTTCACAATAAAGGTTATCATGTTAGTGGTAGCGATGACACAATTTTTGATCCCTCTAAATCACGATTAGAATCAAAAGGGTTACTACCGGAAGCTTATGGTTGGTTTCCTGAAAAGATAACACAAAGTTTAGATGCTATTGTCTTAGGCATGCATGCAAAAGAAGATAACCCTGAACTAATTAAAGCACAAGAGACAGGTTTAAAGATATATAGCTATCCGGAATTTTTGTACGAACAGTCTAAAAATAAAACAAGAGTAGTTATTGGTGGGAGTCATGGCAAAACAACTATTACATCAATGATCTTACATGTGATGCATTATCATAACAGAGAAGTTGATTATATGGTAGGAGCACAATTAGAAGGATTTGATGTCATGGTAAAACTAACAGAAGACAACGACTTTATTGTACTTGAAGGAGATGAATATTTAAGTTCACCTATAGACAGACGACCAAAGTTTCATTTGTACAAACCAAACATAGCCTTATTAAGTGGAATAGCCTGGGATCATATTAATGTGTTTCCCACATATGAAGGATATGTAGAGCAATTCAAAATATTTGTTGACAGTATTATAAAGGGAGGAAGTATAACCTACAACCAAGAAGATGAAGAAGTGAAGCGAGTAGTGGAAGCAAGTGAAAATACAATTCGCAAGTTACCCTACCATACACCAGAATATACTGTTGATAATGGACAAACCTTGCTGGAAACACCAGAAGGTCCATTACCAATAGAGATCTTCGGGAAGCACAACTTAAATAACCTTGCAGGGGCAAAATGGATCTGTCAGCATATGGGAATTGATGAGGACGATTTTTATGAAGCCATTTCTACATTTAAAGGTGCCAGTAAACGACTAGAAAAAATTGCAGAGAGTAAAAATAGTGTAGCTTATAAAGATTTTGCTCATTCACCAAGTAAGGTAGAAGCCACCACCAAAGCCGTGAAAGAGCAATATCCTAACAGAATCTTAGTTGCTTGTTTAGAACTGCATACCTATAGTAGTTTAAATGCGGAATTTCTAAAAGAATATCAAGGATCCCTGAATGCGGCAGATGTGGCAGTTGTTTTTTATTCTCCACATGCTGTTGAAATAAAGAAATTAAATGAAGTTACTTACGATCAGATCGCTCAAGCGTTTCAGCGCGATGATTTGATCATTTATACAAATCCAGACGATTTTAAACAATTTTTATTTTCTTATAATTTCGATAATAAAGCTTTATTGTTAATGAGCTCCGGTAATTATGGAGGTTTGAATTTTGAAGAAGTAAAAACGCTTATTTAAGATATTTCTTAAAAAAAGAGATCGTACGTTCCCAAGATAAATCGGCTGATTTTTTATCAAATCGAGGTGTGGTATTGTTATGAAACCCATGATTTACATTTGGATACATGTAAGCTTTATAATTAACATCATTTGCTTGTAAAACGGCTTCAAAAGCAGGCCAACCAGCGTTAACTCTGGTGTCTAATTCTGCATATTGCAACAGTAACGGTGCTTTAATTTTGATAGCATCCTCATTAGATGGTTGTCTGCCATAATACGGAACTGCCGCTCCAAGATCCGGTAGTTTTACAGCCATCATATTAGATATCCAGCCACCAAAGCAAAAACCAACTACTCCAATTTTTCCACTACAATCTTTATGATTCTTAAGATAAAAATAAGCAGCGATAAAATCCTCTAACATTTCATTTTTATCGCGTTGTTTTTGTAAAGTTCGACCATCATCATCGTTACCGGGGTAGCCTCCAAGAGGTGATAAAGCATCAGGTGCCAAACTAATAAATCCTTCTATCGCCGTTCTTCTACCCACATCTTCAATATAAGGGTTAAGCCCTCTGTTTTCATGAACAACTATAACTCCTGGTACTTTTGTTTTAAGGTCTTTAGGCTTGGATAATAACCCTTTTATTTTTCCTCCTCCATTTGGTGAGTTATAATTAATGTACTCTGAATCAATTCGTGGATCGTCCTGTTTCACCAATGTGGTGTCTTTATAATTAGGTGACATAAAACTTAACAAGGAAGATACTGTTAATCCTCCGACAGCGTATAAGGAAAGTTTTTCTACAAACTGTCTCCGATCTAATTTATTATGCGCATAATCATCATATAGGTCAAATACCTCTTGTCTGATGTCTTCTTTTTTTATTTTTTTCATAGTTTCTAAGTTAGTGTTTTTTAAAACAAAGTCAATAAATAACCTCCAATCGCTCCGCCCAAAACAATAAATGCACTATTAAGCTTTTTAAAATAAAACACGGTAATTAAACTGGCAATGGAAAGAACAATGGTTCGCCAATCGGTTAAGGTATCTTTTCCCATTTGTATGCATACAGCCAGTATTAAAGCAACTGCTGTGACGTTTACAGAATCCAAGAATGCACCAATTAGTTTGGACTTTCTCATTTTAGGAATTAGAGGATTCAAAATCAAAACAAATAAAAATGAAGGAAGAAATATGCCAATGGTTGCCGCCAAAGCACCGGAAATGCCATTCATTTGCCAACCAATAAAGGTTGCTGTAGACAATACAGGGCCAGGCGTAAACTGCCCAACGGCGACAGCATCGATAAGTTCCTGTCTGCTGAGCCATCCATTATTAACCAATTCCGAATCCAGAAACGCAAACAACACATAACCACTGCCGTACAAAATAGCACCAACTTTTAAAAAGGTCAGGAAAATTTTTAAACTTCCGATTTTTATCGGGTCTACTATTTGCAGGAAAAGTAGAGGTATAAACGAATTTATATTTGTTGTGTCCCTTCTGAACAAATAAAGCAATAGTCCAATAAATCCAAACCCAAACAATACTATAATTTCGTTAACTCCCAAAAAACAAACAGCGATTGCTAGAATTCCTAAAATTGCCAATTCCGTATTTTTAATGGCCTTTTTACCAAGCCTATAGGCAGCCATCAAAATAATTGAGATCACTGCTGGTTTAATACCATAAATAAAAGGTTCGACTTCAGGTAGCTGTCCATACTTTTGGTACAGCAAAGCAAATATGGCTGTTATAACTACAGCTGGAAAAATAAAACTTACCCCAGCAACAAATAACCCTTTCCAACCACCACGTTCGTACCCACAATGCATAGTCATTTCAGTAGAATTGGGCCCTGGAATTAAATTGGTTGCTCCAATAAGATCAAGGAAGTGTTCGTGTGTCATCCAATTTCTTTTCTTGACTACTTCATCTTCCATCATGGCAATATGAGCAGCAGGTCCACCAAATGAAATGCAACCTAATTTAAAAAAGAGTTGAGCAATTTCCTTAAGCTTACTTGTTTCGGACATTTTGATCTATTCCTGAGATTTCAAATTTAAAAATTAGAATACTTTTTATTCCAGATTTTCCAGTAAATAGAGTTTAAAACTTCATAGAATAATGCAATTGGTTAATATTCAAACACTTAGTATTTTTATATTTTTAAATCTTAAATTTTAATAATATCTTTCGTATTGAATTAACAAATCACATGGATTAATAGAAACGAAATAATGCGAAAACGATGAAAAAATTATTTTTAATTGGAATTTTTTCAATATTATTTTTTAGTGCTAAAGCCCAAATTAGCTTCGAAGAGCAAGCAACAAACTTGGGTATAGGAACTTCTTGTGGAACTACCTATTTGGGTAATGGAGTTACATTTTATGATTTTGATAATGATGGTTGGGATGATATAACTTTGAGCAAAGAAAATGGTCAATCCATAAGTTTTTATAAGAATGTAAATGGTAGTTTCCAAGAATTGACTTTGAATATACCTGCCTTCACACACCAAACTAAACAAATAAATTGGGTGGATTTTGATAATGATGGTGATAAAGATATGTTTATTACAAGTGATACTGATGGGAACAAATTGCTTGAACATACTGGAAATTTTGATTTTCAGGATATTACTTCAGCATCAGGAATCTCAACAAGCAATATGTTTTCATATGGGTCATCATGGGGAGATATTAATAACGACGGTTTTTTAGACCTATTTATTTCTAACAGAACGAATACGACACCAAATATCCTCTACAAGAATAATGGTAACGGTACCTTCACAGATGTAAGTGTTTTAGCGGGAATTGATCAAACTGCAGTAGCTTCATTCTGTTCTGCATTCTTTGATTTAAACAACGATGGTTTCCAAGACATATATGTTTCTAACGATAAACCCCAAAACCCTAATAAATTATATAAAAATAATGGAGATGGTACATTTACAGACATTAGTGTAAGTTCTGGTACTAATGTAGGAATAGATGCTATGTCGGTAACAATTGGAGATTTTAATAATGACAGTTGGTTTGATATTTATATAACTAATAATCCTGATGGTAATGTATTATATAAGAATAATGGTAATGAGACCTTTACAGACATTGCTCAAAGCTCCGGGACCATTTTTAATAGTGTGGGATGGGGAGCGTCATTTTTTGATGCTGATAATGATATGGATTTAGATCTATACGTATGTGGTATGTTTGATGCCACAGAAACCACTTTTTTAAAAGGTGCATTTTACGATAATAATGGTGATGAAACCTTTACCTTAAGCAATTCATGTTTTCCTGGTGATAATAGAGCTAGTTTTTCTAGTGCTATTGGTGATGTTAATAATGATGGGTTACCCGAAATGGTTGTGACAAATAACAATGATGAAAATATATTCGCCTGGCAAAATAACACCACAACTTCAAATAATTGGTTAAAAGTAAAACTGGAAGGAACGACAAGTAATAAGGATGCAATAGGTTCTGTAATAGAAATGTCTGTCAATGGCAGTTCTTACTATCGCTATATGCTTTGCGGTGAAGGCTATTTATCCCAAAACTCTGGAACCGAGATTTTTGGTTTAGGTTCAAATTTAAAAGCAGACTACTTGAAAGTGACTTGGTTAAGTGGATCGGTAGATATTTTTTATAATGTTAATGCAAATCAGGTACTTAATATTCTAGAAGGATCAAGTCCTTTATCAACAGAGGATCACATATTAAAAGAAGTAAATATTTATCCTAATCCGGTTGTTAATGTTCTCAATATCGATTCTAATGAACAACTGGAAATCGAATTATACGATGTTCTTGGAAGAAAGCAAGAGATAAAGTTCTTAGAAAACTCAGAGCGTATTGATGTTTCTTTTTTAATGAATGGATTGTATTTTCTAAAGCTTAAAAAAGATAAGGAAAATTCTATTTATAAAATTATTAAGCAATAATATTCACTGGCAGATACTAAATCCATAAATTATTTTGTCTTGTAAATTGAGCTACCTATAATAAGCAACCATATTTGTATAATAGGAAGCAATTAATTCGATGCATCACTGTTAAAATATTGAATTTAAAAAGGTCTTAATACTTTGTTGGTTTGCTCGTATCAGTTCCTTCCGTGCATTTTCTACATCACTTGGTTTTTTGTCTTGTGAGAGTTTAAATTTTCCTTCCCATTCATCAATACTGATTTTAAACATTTTAATGTAATCCAGGTTTCTTTCCATGCTTGGGTTGTCTGGTTGTAAAACGTATTTATGGTCTGGAGATTCAAGAAATTCTGTCATTTTTATTAGTGATTCCTTTAAAGCCTCTTTACTGTCAATTCTCTCGACTGTTCCTTTCAGGTGTACTTTTATATAGTTCCAGGTTGGCAATTGAGTTGTACCGTAGATACTTGGTGAAATATAGCATTGGGGACCTGAAAATATAATGGAAATTGGGTTGTTATCACTCATCAAATCAGATTGTGGATTAAACTTGTCAATGTGCCCGATTAACTTACCATCTTCTCTATATATCAAAGGCAAATGTGTTATTAAGGGCATACCATCTTTAACAGAGATTGCTGTAGCCAAAGGATAATTTTTAATTACTTCTATCATGTGAAGCTTATCATTGTCCTGATGATGCTTTGGTGGATAATTCATTTAATTTATAATTGCTTCTGAAAATTACAATATTTATATTTAACTCATGTCTGAAAAACCACAATCCTTTTCAATCAAAAACTGGTCACAAGACGATCAACCAAGAGAGAAATTGCTTTATAAAGGTAAGTCTGCTTTAAGTGATGCCGAATTGGTTGCTATTTTGATTGGTTCCGGAAACCGAGAAGAGAGTGCAGTTTCTCTATGCAAACGAATTTTGTCTAGTGTTGATAATAATTTGAGTGAATTGGGAAAACTATCTTTACAGCAATTAATGGATTTTAAAGGTATAGGTGAAGCTAAAGCTATTACTATCGCAGCTGCATTAGAATTGGGTAGAAGGCGCAGAGGAGAGGAAGCCCTGGAAAAGAAAAAGATTAGCTCAAGTGCTTCAGTATTTGAATTAATGCAGCCGATTATCGGAGAATTACAACATGAAGAATTCTGGATAATTTATTTAAACAATTCAAATAAAGTACTTCGAAAAAACCAGTTGAGTAAAGGAGGGATTACCGGAACACTTGTAGATGTCAGGTTGGTATTAAAAAAGGCTATTGAAATTGGATCGACAGGAATTATATTGGCTCATAATCATCCTTCAGGTAGTTTAAACCCTAGTTCTGCAGACAAAGAATTAACCCAAAAGCTTAAACTAGCAGCCGAAAGTTTGGATATAAAAGTTTTAGATCATTTAATTGTAACAGAAAAAGCCTACTTTAGTTTTGCCGATGAAAACATGCTTTAAATGTTATTAGTTTATTCCCATAAAATAACTCCGAGATTAAAATATATTTTTAAACATATTTGCACTCGAATATTGGGCATTCCAGTAATATTCTCAAATAAAGTAGAAGATTTCATAGCGCATAAAAGCTTAAAAATGTCTTACACAAATCAGCCTTTGGCGAATGAATTTTTTATCCGAAGCCATAAGATGCTATTTGAACAAGGTTTGTCAGACCTAGATATTAATGTAAGTGATTGGGACGATACCAAATGCTTTTTTTCCACTAGTGAGAAAAGCTTTTTACCGTTTGATATTTTCGCAGCTTCTTTTTATTTGATCAGTAGATACGAGGAATATTTACCCCATGTAAAGGACGATTATGGTCGTTATGTTGTAACAGAAAGTTTAGCCTATAATAACAAGTTTTTAAAGAAACCAGTGGTAGATATTTGGGCTTATAAATTCAAATCGGCGATACAGGATAAATTTCCTGAGTTTAAATTTCCATCCAGAAAGTACTATGTTCAGCCAATTATCGATGTTCCCATATCTCATAATTATAAATTAAAAGGGATAATGCGAACTATTGGAGGAACAATAAGAGACCTATTTACTTTCAAATTTTCTCATTTATACCAACGTTATGCGGTACTGTTCGGATTTGTGAAAGATCCCTATAATACGTTTAGTTATATAATCAATAAGCAAAAACACCATCTTAATAAGTTCATAGTCTTTTTTTTAATCGCAGATTATTCCACTTACGATAAGAATATAAATATTAATAAGCGGGAATTTCAGAGCTTAATTAAGTCTGTGGGAGATTATTGTACTGTTGGTTTAAAAGCATCCTTTTTAGCATTACACGATGATTTGCTTTTAAAAAAAGAAAAATCAGTTATGGAATCTATCATCAATACAGATTTAAAAGTCACCCGATTCTCTCATAATAAAATTAATCTGCCGGAATCCTATAGAAGATTGATAGACTTGGAAATTTCCGAAGATTATTCTATGGGCTATTTAAACAATGTTGGTTTTAGAGCTGGAACTTGTACCCCGTTTCTGTTTTATGACCTTGATTACGAAATTCAAACACCTTTAAGAGTTTGTCCGTTTCAGGTTATAGATTTTGCATTGTTAACAAAGGTATCTTTATTGGATAAAAAACAAGAGTTATTGAAAATAATAGGGGAAGTAAAAAAGGTAGGAGGTACCTTTACAGCAATTTTTCATAATTATACATTTAGTAATGATATTAGATGGAAAGGATTTAAGGAGTTGTTTAATTTAATTTTAGAATCGGAGCATGAAGTTGAATAATATTAAAGATGTCTTTTTTGATTTGGATCATACCCTTTGGGATTTTGACAAAAATTCAGCATTAACGTTTCAAAAAATATTTAAAGAAAACAATTTGGAACTGGAATTAACTGGCTTCTTAAAAGTATATGAACCTTTAAACTTAGATTACTGGAAGTTATACAGGGAAGAGAAAATAGACAAACCCAGTCTTAGATATGGTCGTCTTGCAGACACTTTCAAGGCTTTAAATATGACCATAACCGATAACACTATTCATCGGTTATCAGAGGATTATATAACCAATCTAACCAGTTTTAATCATTTATTTGAAAGTACTGTAGAAATCTTAGAATATTTAAAACCAAATTATAACTTGCATATAATTACAAATGGGTTTAAGGAAGTGCAGTTTGGGAAATTAGAAAAAGCAAACATCCATCATTATTTTGATACAATAACAAATTCAGAAATGGTAGGAGTAAAAAAGCCGAATCCCATAATTTTTAATCACGCGTTGAAATTAGCACAAGCTAATATCGAGAAAAGTGTGATGATTGGTGACAATTATGAAGCTGATATATTAGGTGCTTTAAATGTTGGCTTAGACGCTATATGTTTCAACTATCATAGGGAAGAATTGGATAGCCAAATAAAGAGTGTAAACCATTTGTTGGAATTAAAAAAATATCTATAAAATAAAATTGAAGACAATATGAGAATTAAAGTTTTATATACAATTATTGTATGCCTGAGTTTTTTTAACGTAATATCTCAATCTAATTTAAATAATTTCAAGTATGTTATTGTTCCTAAGAAGTTTGATTTTTTAAATAATGCAGATCAATATCAGTTAAATTCTTTAACGAAGTTCTTATTTGAAAAACAAAATTTTGAAACCTATTTTAACAATGACAGGTTTCCAGAAGATTTAATTAAAGACAGATGCCTTGCTTTAACTGCAAATGTTATAAAAGAAAGCGGTCTATTTAGAACTAAAGTAAAAGTACAATTACAAGATTGTAGAAACACAATTGTATTTGAATCGGGTATTGGTGACTCAAAACAAAAGGCTTATGAAAAAGCATATCACGAATCTCTTCGAGAAGCATTTCAATCGTTTGAACCTGTAAATTATAGTTATAACCAAAAAAGTATAAGTAATGAAGGAATTGCACAAGGAGAAGAACTAATAAAGCAACCAATTAAAGAACAATTTCCAGAGCCTGAAAAAGCAGAAGAAATTAAAGAGATTAAAACAGATCCCAAACCAGTTCTTCCGGTACTAGTTACTCCAGATGCTCCGGCTACTTCAGAAATAACTGAAGTTAAAAGTAAGCAAGAACAATTGGACATAGATCTTAAATCTAAGCAAAATAGTCCCGTACATATGTTGTATGCTCAAACCATTAACAATGGTTTTCAGTTAGTAGACAGAACTCCAAAAGTGGTATACACCATATATAATTCAGGTAAAAAAGATATTTATATCGTAAAGGGTAAGGATGCAGTGATATATAAGCTTAATGATATTTGGGTTATATCCGAAATGGTTAACGAATCATTGAAAACGGAAAGCTTAAGCATAAAATTTTAATAGTCGTATTTATCTTTCCAACGTTGTTTTAAAAAGTCTCGTAAAGAGTTTTCTCTTTTGTTGTTTCCAGGATCGTAAAGTTTGGTATTTTTAATTTCATCCGGTAAGAACTCGTGATCAGCGAAGTTTTTATCATAATTGTGAGCATACTTGTAATCGTCTCCATATCCCAATTCTTTCATTAATTTTGTTGGAGCATTTCTTATACTTAGTGGAACGGACAATTCACCAGTCTCTTTTACTAATTGCTGTGCTTTATTTATTGCCTGATATGCTGTATTACTTTTCACCGAGCATGCAAGATAAGTGGCACACTGACTTAAGATGATTCTGGATTCGGGATATCCAATTGTAGAAACAGCTTGAAGCGTATTATTCGCTAGAACCAAAGCTGTAGGATTCGCATTTCCTATATCTTCACTGGCAAGGATTAACATTCGTCTTGCAATAAACTTGAGGTCTTCACCACCTTCAATCATTCTTGCTAACCAGTAAACAGCAGCATTGGGATCACTACCACGAATCGATTTTATAAAAGCAGAAATTATATCATAGTGTTGCTCACCTGTCTTGTCATATCGAACCGTGTTTTGTTGAACCTTTTCTAAAACCAGATCGTTAGTAATATTGATAGTTTTAGTTTCTTCAGAATTCACGATCAATTCAAATATGTTTAACAATTTTCTTGCATCACCTCCAGAAAGTCTTAATAAAGCATCAATTTCCTTTAGTTTTATCTTTTTTTGAGATATAATCTCATCAATTTTAGTTGCTCGCTTTAAAAGTGTCTCTAAATCGTTTTTTCCAAATGAATTTAAAATATAGACCTGACACCTGGATAATAATGCCGGGATAACCTCAAAACTCGGATTTTCGGTTGTGGCACCCATTAAAGTTACCCACCCTTTCTCTACAGCCTGCAACAAAGAATCTTGTTGTGATTTACTAAATCTATGAATTTCATCAATAAATAGGATAGGATTTTTAGTTGTAAACAAGCCACCACTTTGTTTTGCCTTTTCTATAATATTGCGTACGTCCTTTACGCCTGCATTTATAGCACTTAAAGTATAAAAAGGTCTTTTCGACTCAGTAGCAATAATGTAGGCTAAAGTAGTTTTACCAGTTCCCGGCGGACCCCAGAAGATCATTGAAGGAATAAGACCTTGTTTTATTTGTTTGGTCAATGCACCTTCTTTCCCAACTAAATGATCCTGACCAAGGAAGTCTTTCAGGAATTTAGGTCTTAATCGTTCTGCTAAAGGTTCGTTCATTAAGTAAAATTACAGTATTTATTATTCTTTGGTAGTATCATTGGAATATATTCAAAATTAGGCTTTAATTGTAAAATGAGTATTTATAAATTTAAAAAGTATTTTTAACAAATGCCCAATCATCCTCAGAATTATCTCATGACAAATTATCACTAAAATGCAATTTGGATAACATTTTGTTATATTTAAATCAATTATGAAAAACCAGGAACATTTTAAATTTTCTAATGGTGTAATCGTATATCCAATACTATTTGTACTAATTATATGGTTGGTTTTTTGGTACGAAATACGCTTTGGAGAGAATTTCACCAGTCTTGGAATCTATCCTCAAAAATTAAAAGGACTTATTGGAGTTGTTTTCAGTCCTTTTATTCATGGCGATATCAAGCACCTATATCATAATACCATTCCATTATTTATTTTATCTGCTGCCTTATTCTACTTTTATCGCCCTATTGCATGGAAAGTAATTGGCTTTGGTATTTTGCTTTCTGGGTTATTGACATGGTCCTTTGCACGTCCGGCGTATCACATAGGAGCAAGCGGGGTGATTTATGTATTATTTAGTTTTACATTCTTTAAGGGAATTTTTGCAAGACACTTCAGATTAATAGCTTTATCACTTCTTGTAATTTTTCTTTACGGTAGTTTGGTTATGTATGCTTTGCCAATCGAGGACAGTATATCCTGGGAAGGTCATTTATCGGGATTATTGACAGGATTATTATTTGCTTTAATATTTAGAAAAGAAATCGCTAAACCCAAAAAATACGTTTGGGAGCAGGAAAACTTCAATGAAGAAGAGGATGAATTTCTTAAGCATTTTGACGAAGAAGGTAATTTTATTGAAAATAGAATGTTGGATACAGAGGATAAAACACCAACAATAAAATATACAATTAAAAAAAATAAAGATTAAAGACGTTGCCTTACAGCCTCGTATAAAAATGCTCCACAGGCCACAGAAACATTTAGCGAATCAATTTCTCCCAACAAAGGAAGTTTGGCTTTGGCATCCACCAACTTTAAAACTGAAGGGTTAATACCTCTTCCTTCCGAACCCATAATAATGGCGCATGGTTCTTTAAAAGAAACATCATAAATAGTATTTGTAGTTTTTTCTGTGGCGGCAATTAATTTAATTCCACTGGCTTGTAAATGGAACAAGGCATCTTTTATATGATCCACCTTGCAAATGGGTACTTTAAATACAGCGCCAGAACTTGTCTTTATGGCATCGGCATTAACAGGTGCACCACCTTTTTTTTGGATTATGATTCCATCAACACCTGTGCATTCTGCAGTTCTAATGATCGCGCCAAAGTTTCTAACATCACTAATTTGATCCAGTAAGAGGAATAGAGGAGTTTTATCCGATTCAAGCACAGTTTGTACTAGATTATCCAGATCATAGAACTCGATAGGCGATATATTTGCTACAACACCTTGATGATTATTATTCGTAAGTCGGTTTAACTTTTCTATGGGTACATATGAAGAGTTGACACCTTGTTTCCTTACTAAAGACTCTAATTCCCGAAACAACTCTCCACTCAATCCTTTTTGAAGAAAAACCTTATCAATTGATTTACCTGAGTTTATGGCCTCAATAACCGTTCTTATCCCATAAATTTTGGTTTCTCTATCCATTGAGACAAATGTATAAAAAAACCATCTCTCATGAGATGGTTTATAATTTAGTTATTATATTTTATTGCTTGATTATTCGTTTACTTAAGACTTTATTATTGCTGAATATTTTGGCAATATAAATGCCTCTGTCTAAACTTGTCAAATCAATTTGATTGGAATTTATTTCAGTTCTAATTTGAGTGCCAAGAACCGAATAGATCTCAATTTTGGAAATTGGTTGTTTAGTATCAATTTTAAGGAAATCCTTTACAGGGTTAGGATAAAGTGTAGTCAAGGATTCCAACTCTTCGTTAACACTTAATAAGGAACAACCACTCAGATCAGGATTTAATTCAATTGGATCTCCAGGTGTTAAATCTTTTCCTGTGAAAGCTGGATAATCAAAAGGAAATTTTAAAGCCCTGAATACTATATTGAAAAACGGAGGTGTATCACCCTGGCTCAAAATTCCATTCGTAGAGTCCGGATTTACATATTCCCATACGATATTGTTACTTGGATCCAGTTCAAAGAAATAACCAGAATCTCCGTCACAAATGAGTGTATTACCGTTCGGAAGTCTTTGGGCACTTGATAAAATAGCTGAGAAAAAATTTTCCGGATCAACAGGGTCAACGTATGTCCATTCGGCTGCCGCAGGTCCAAACCCATTTACAATATCGTAGTCGTAGAATCCTGGTGCCGTAGTGGGAGGTGAAATAATATCAACCGCTGAAAATCTAATAGAATTTCCATTATTAAAAATAAGAATTTTACCAGCATCTACTAATCCATCCGGGATCCAATGTGGATAGTGTTGGCTGAAAAGAGTTTGATCATCTGAATCGCCCATATCATGGGAAATTGGATTGCCCCAACGGTACAGAAAATCGCCTCCTTTGCCATAGGTTCCTCCTGTGCTGGAAGCAGCTTCTAAAGTTGTAGTAGAATGATCTATAATATAAATCTCGCTCAATATTCTGGAACTTAATATAATTTGATCGAGGTTGGCATTGTATTGCAATGAATTTATATGTAACCAATTTGCCCCTCCAAGGTCCTCATGCAAAAAATTGAAATCTAAAAGTTCCGGATGTTCGCTTACAACCCCATAATTAGCTTTGGTATTGTCAAAATCCTGAATTAAATGGTCTTTAATGTTCCATTCCCAAACAACATTTGCCTGATTTGTGCCAACTGGTTCAAGTTCCAGTACTTGTTCATTGTATACTTTTCCTTCAGTGATTAGACTTGGATCTCTTCCTGCGGCAATAGCCTCTGACTGTGACATTGTGGTAACAGCCAGCATCAACACATTTCCGTTAGGTAGCGGGAATATATCATGATGTTGTGAAACGGTAGAAGACGAATACGTGTATTCCCATAATAAAGTGTTATCCCAGTCAAATAATTCTATTTTTCCACCTACGCCTCCAAATTGTATGTCATCATTAGAAATTCGTCCTGTCCTCAGCAAATTGCCATTTTCCAGGAGGTAAACAGAGGCTGCCGGGAAAAACGTACTTGTCCATTGGTGAATTACCTCACCGCAGTTATTTATTAAATAGGTTTCTTTAGAATTATTAGGAGAAAAAAGAGTATAGCCATTGTATGAACCAATATCGTTTCTTAAAGCACCTAAGGTATTTTGAGCAATCGATAAATCAATAAATAATAGCAAAAAAAGTAGTATGTAAAACTTTTTCATTTTTTATTTCAAATTTAAAAAAAAAACCACCTTTAAGGTGGTTTTTTTCAATACTATTTATGATGTCTATGGACAAACATTTGTTCCAGTAGTTATCAAACCCGGAGTAGGAATACCTGAGTAATCCTGGGTTCCATCTACCCATTCAGTACCATCTGGTGCGGTCAATCTGTACCAGTTTTCACTTTCCCATCCTGGTCCTCCACCAGTACCACCACCGGATACATATGTGAATGTATAATCTTCTCCGTCAGTTATTCCGATTGTAAAATCAGTAGAACCTCCTGAACATTCATAAGTTGTAGTTACACCTTCGGTAACTAGTTCAACGTATCCGCCATTCCAACCGTCACCATAGGTATCAGTTGTTTCCAGAGTCCACGCACAAAATACCCAATCTTCTATTGTTAAAGAGATAGTGGTATTTCCAATAACTTCGTACGTATCTGGAACTGCATTGGCACCAATTTGTAGATCTAATGTTTCTGCACCTTCAAATTCTAAATCTTTTGTGATGGAGATCATTAATTGACCTGTAGTTTGGTAGGCTTCAATAACTGCAGTAGTTGCTTCATAGTCTTCATGCAAAACGGCATTTCCACCTATTTGCTCAGCCCTAAATGTAGTTGATGTAAGAATTGGTTTATCCATAGTAATATCAACCACAATTACATCTTCACTAATTTCGGCAACAGTACCACTTGTACTAACGCTATACGAAACTATTGGCTTAATACTTTCATCTCCAATAGCAGCAGAGTCTTGTTTTTGTTGTTCCGCTTCACAACCCATTAAAAATATGGATAAGATCACAGCACTTAATATATATTTTATTTTTTTCATTTCTTAATAATATTTAAAAATTAGAATAACGGTGTATAAGTTGCCCAATATGATCTTGCATAGCTTGCTGTAATGTCATAACCAAATTCGATTACACCAGTATCAGGGTCTACATAGTTTTCACCTGGTCTACCTTCAACAATATTAGAATATAGTTCTACTAGATTCTGTGCAGGTACTGTAATTTCATTACAAACATCGAAGAAATCAAATCCAGGAGTACCACCTATAGCGCCAGGGCCACCGTCAATTTCCCAGTGACCAACTCTATCGGTCCTGTATGTACCTGAACCCGTTTCATTAACAGTATCATTACCGTAATGCCATGTATCTGTACCAAAGTTTGGATTGATATAGTGCATTTCAACAGCATAATCACCTGCCAGAGCAGAATTACAAAGATAATTAAAGTTAACTCTTAAAAGAGCACCGTTATTAATTACATTACCTCCTGAGGCACTTGTTACTGCTAAGTAAAGTACTGGAGATACTGCTAATGGTGCTACAATACCTTCCGTTAACATAGTTATTGGAAGAAATCCTAAATAGTTATTTGATTTACTAAGTGTTATAGAACTAGAAGGAAATTCAAAATTAACTCCTTCTACAGCCGTAGACGATGCATCTGCTGCAACAGTCATAGTTACGTCTTCATTCATTTGGGTGATACCTGGCCCCTTAACCTGTACTCTTAGATCAAAGGTATACGTATCGCCGTTAGCTATACCACCTAAATTGGCAGAAGCGTCTGAAAAACCTGCTAAATTAGGTCCTGTGTCGTTGTTGTCACTTGGTGCTTCATCATCTACTAAACAAGATGTGAATAACAGTGAAACAAATAAAATTGCGAAATAATAATTAATTTTTTTCATGTTCTTTTTTTTTTATTAATTAGCCCAAAAGATTTTATCCGTAAAAGCATTGGGTTGTGATGGTACATTTGCATTATTAGATGTAATCTCACTCGCAGGATAGAATAATCTAACTGGTCTGTCCGGAGTTGAAGCCAAAGCCGATATCGGTAAATTAGATGGGAATCCAGTTCTTGTATAATCAAACCAAGATTGCGCGGCATCCACACTATTTAATCCTATCCATTTTTGAGTAATGATCGCTTCTATCTTATCTGGTGAATTATCATAACTAACAAGTGGTGCAAGCTGTCCATAATACGCCGAAGCATCTCCTGCTCCTAAATAATCGAATGAAGCCTGAATACCGTTTTGATAAGCTGTTTTGGCGTCACCTGCAATATAACCTCTTTCAATAGCTTCGGCTTGTAAGAAATAGGAATCCGCAGCCATAAAAATTGCTGCTGGTTGACTAGGACTTTTTAATACTCCAGGTCCAAGATTTGAAACTTTAGAAGGCTCAAATTGATCTACAACCGGAGAATCGTAATCCAATAATCCCTGGAATACGCCTAAATGACCAGTTGCTGGTTCCTCATAAATATAATCTATTCTAGGATCATTGGTATTCATCAAATAATCTAAGATATAATCTGTTGCACAAGTTGCATCATTATTGTTTATAATACCTCCGGCAACATCAAGTCCATAACTTTCCCAAAAAGTACTTTGTTGACCCGCTTCATTAACATATCCTGGCTGTACCATGACGTCATCAGAAATAAAGCCAATAGTAGTCATACCAGAGAAATCACCGCCGCCTTGTCTCACCAATACACGTAATTTAATCGTGTTGGCAAAAACCTTCCACATAGCCATATCGCCACCAAACATAACATCATCACTACCTGGTACAATTGCAGTCGCATCAGCACTGTCGATCATCATCATTGCTTCATCTAAAGTGGCAACAATACCGTTATAAACTTCTTGTGCATCATCATATTTAGGAGTAGGATTTCCACCTCTTAATAATGCCTCAGAATAAGGAATATCACCATAAAGATCAACTAATATTTGAAAATGGAAACTTTCCATGATCTTACCTATTGCTCGATAGTTTACATTGCTTTCACCCCCATAGCCTCTTAATGCAGCGTAGTTTCTTAAGGTATTAGCGTATGTAAAGTCCCATATCTGGTCGTAGAAAGAAGAGGTTATATTATATAAAAACTCATCGTTATACCATGAGAATCCATCAGCTTGGCTCCAGTTATACATAAACATATTGCCTAGTGTGTTTTCGTATCTGTCTCTTAACTTATATCTGGCCGTGTACCACTGAGCTCCGGGAAGGATCAATTCAGGTCCTACTACATCTGCTGTCGGACTGTTTGTATCAGTATTCACGTCAAGAAAACTCTCACTACACGACACCATGATAATGGTGACGAATAGTATACTTAAGTAAATTACATTTTTTTTCATTACATTTTTTTTTTTTAAAATTCAATATTTACATTTAATCCATACGATCTGGTAGGAGGGCCTTGGAAATAACCACCAATACCAATACCGTTACCAGCAGGACCGTTATTATTACTAAATTCCGGATCTGAGAATCTGTTCTCCTCAGGTAACCAGGTAAATAAGTTTCTTCCTACAAGTCCTATAGATACTCTTTGTAATGGAGTTTTATCTAAGAATTTGTCTGGTAAGTTATAACTTAAAGCAACTTCTCTTAATTTAACAGCTGTTGCGTCTCTTACATAATTCTCTTTAATCTCGTTATAAGTATTAGTCCAATAATCCTGGTTACCATTGGTAACCGCTAAATTAGTATTCGGTACAAATACACCAGGACTGGTTTCGATAACAGAGTTAGGAATAACAAAATCTTGTCTGTTAGCCGATACACTTTCTTGAGATCTACCAGTAAATTCCATGGCATCAGATCCTTGCGCATAATATACATGACCAGTTCTGTAATCGAATGTGGCAGCTAGTCTAAAGTCCTTGTAATTAACAGAAGAGTTCAATCCAATAACGTAATCAGGAACTGTTGTTCCAAGTTCTTTTAAAGTACCATCTCTTTCAGTTGTACTAATAGGATTACCTGTATTAGGATTAACCACAATATTTCCATTAGGATCTC
>CAJIBV010000126.1_pt1 | contig 22190 bp, 21 predicted proteins | sample 9199431 | NCBI WGS metagenome assembly CAJIBV01 (sample SAMEA7708314, study PRJEB35096) | sediment metagenome | biome: marine neritic benthic zone biome [ENVO:01000025]; feature: sediment [ENVO:00002007]; material: shallow marine sediment [ENVO:03000034] sea grass bed [ENVO_01000059] ...
CTCTGATGAAGAAGAAAAAAGTAAATTTCTTAAAGCTCACATCAATTCCATAAAAAAACACGTCGATCAACTTTCTGAGAAAAATTATCAGGATCTCTACGATATTGAATCACCTGATTTTGTGTTGATGTTCATTCCAATAGAACCTGCCTTTGCGGTTGTAATTAATGAAGACAGCTCTATTTATAATAAAGCCTTTGAAAAAAATATAGTCATCGTGACGCCTTCCACGTTATTGGCAACATTAAGAACCATTGACACGATGTGGAATAATGAAAAGCAACAACGCAATGCTATCGAAATAGCCAGACAAGCTGGAGCACTATATGACAAATTTGAAGGACTAGTAAAAGACCTAACTGGTGTTGGTAAAAAATTAGATTCAGCTAAAACTGATTACTCCGCGGCCATGAACAAATTAGTAGAAGGCAAAGGAAACCTAATTACCAGTGTTGAAAAGCTCAAGAAACTTGGCGCCAAAGCCAAAAAATCACTTCCGGATACAATCTTAAAAAGAGCAGAAGATCAAATCCAAGAAGATTAGACTATTGCTTTATTAAACGTTTAGTAGCTGAACCAAATTCTGAGGTCACTTTTACCAAATATATACCGGAATCCCATGTTGAAATATTGTGTTCAGATTTTAAGGAAGAAAACTGTTCCAGGTAAATACGTTTTCCTAAAACATTATATATTTCAATAGTGCCATCATTAACGGCGGACGGTAATTCAATTTCAAACGCAAATTTTACAGGATTAGGAGAAATCGTGAATTCATTCAATCCAGAAATATCTTCAACACTTAATGAGGGTGATACCGTAATTGTTCCAGACATGCTAGGTGCTCCATGAATACTGCAATAATAATCGTTGGAACCCACTATTGTGAAAGTATGAGAAAAAGTTGATCCAGCAGGACCCAAGAAACCACTATCAAAAGTCTCAACACTAGTACCCGCAGGATCATTTTCGACTGTATGATTAGGATTGGTCCAAGTCCAAATCACTGTATCGCCTGATTCAATTGTAAGATCTACATTTGATCCAATACCAGTAAACCAATTTAAGTTATGTGTAGTTTGTGCACTAACATTAAAGATTACAAACAATAAAAGAAATAAAGTAATTTTTTTCATATCTAAATATTTTTAAGAAGGTTGTTCAGTTTTTTATCATTATAATTTGCTGCATAATCCAATGCAGATTGTCCTCTATTGTCCTTTATTTCTAAATCTGCATTTGCTTCTATTAAAAGTTTTATGGCCTCATAATTCTTAAATAATACAGCATAATGCATTGCAGTGGTACCATTAACATCAGCTACATTGGTAGCCGCATTTCGCGACAATAACATTTCAATTATTTCTATATTACCTTTAACAATTGCCGCCATTAATGGCGTGCCATAACTGCTTGTACTATTAATGCTTTGAACTTTATCAATAAGAAACTTTACAACCTCTTTGTTACCATGATAACAGGCTAAAATTAAGGGTGAATATCCTTCAGAATTAGTAAAATTAACCGCATCCGGGTTTATTGAATATATAGAAATTACCTCATTCAGATTTCCTTGTCTGGATGCATCAAAAATATCACTTTGAGAAAATACTTGAGAATATGCTATAAGCAGTAGTATGAAGAAAATTCTTTTCATAACACGTTTTTCCCAAATATAATCAATTATTTTTATTTAATAAATTAAAATCCTAGTTACCAAAAAGATATTATATCAAATATGTGAGCTAAATAAATCCTTGTAGAATTATTTACTCAAATACATTTTTCGCCTGGAGTAAAGATCATAAAACTGATCGTCTTTCAGACTCTCTATGAACAGAATACTTTCACCCGTGCTTTTCATTTCAGGTCCTAATTTCTTATTAACATTTGGGAATTTATTGAACGAAAACACTGGCTGTTTAATAGCAAAACCATTAAGTTTAGGTTTAAAATTAAAATCTTTTAGTTTCTTTTCACCTAACATGACCTTAGTCGCGTAATTTACATACGGTTCTCCATAAGCCTTTGCGATGAATGGCACTGTTCTCGAAGCTCTTGGATTGGCTTCAATTATATAAACAATATCATCTTTAATCGCAAATTGGATATTAATTAGACCAACTGTATGCAAAGCTAAAGCGATCTTTTTAGTATGATCTTTAATTTGTTGCATTACAAATTCTCCAATGTTAAATGGTGGCAGTGTTGCATTGCTATCACCTGAATGTATTCCACATGGTTCTATATGCTCCATGATTCCAATGATATAGACATTTTCACCATCACAAATGGAATCAGCTTCGGCTTCAATAGCTCCATCTAAATAATGATCGAGAAGTAATTTATTATTAGGGATTTTTCTAAGCAGGTCAACTACATGCTCTTCCAATTCCTTTTTGTTGATAACGATCTTCATTCCCTGCCCTCCTAAAACGTAGGATGGTCTTACCAGAATTGGAAAATTAAGTCTATCTGCAACGGCCAATGCTTCATCAGCTGTTTCGGCAATATCAAATTCAGGATAAGGAATATTATTTTCTTTTAATAAATTAGAAAAAGAACCTCTATCCTCTGCCAGATCTAAGGAATTAAATGTTGTTCCTATTATTTTTATACCATATCTATCCAGCTTTTCTGAAAGCTTTAAAGCTGTTTGGCCACCTAACTGGACAATGACTCCTTCCGGTTTTTCATGACGAATAATATCGTAGATATGCTCCCAAAAAACAGGTTCAAAATAAAGTTTATCAGCAAGATCAAAATCAGTAGATACTGTTTCAGGATTACAATTTATCATGATGGTTTCATATCCGCATTCTGCAGCCGCCAAAACACCATGTACGCAGCAATAATCAAATTCAATTCCCTGACCAATCCTATTTGGTCCAGATCCTAATACAATTATTTTCTTTTTGTCGGATACAATACTTTCATTATCTGAATAGCGTTCTCCCGAAGGCATTTCAACTTCATTCTCAAAAGTAGAATAAAAATAAGGCGTTTGTGCTTTAAATTCTGCAGCACAGGTGTCCACTAGTTTATATACTCTGTTAATTTTGAATTCGACTCTCTTATTGTAAACCTGACTCTCTAAGCAGCTCAACATATGGGCAATTTGTCTGTCGCCATAGCCTTTTTGCTTAGCTTCAAGCAGTAGGTCTCTATCAATTGAATCAATGGTATATTGAGAAATTTCTTTTTCTAGAAAATATAGTTCTTCATATTGCTTCAGGAACCACATATCAATTTTCGTGATCTCATGAATTCTGCTTAATGGGATTCCCAATTGAATAGCATCGTAAATAACAAAAACACGGTCCCAACTGGCATTGGTTAATTTATCGATAATCTGTTCATAATCTTTATATCCTTTACCATCTGCTCCCAGACCATTTCTTTTAATCTCAAGTGATTGAGTTGCTTTATGTAAAGCCTCCTGGAAGGATCTTCCTATACCCATAACCTCACCTACGGATTTCATTTGAAGCCCTAAAGTTCTGTCACTACCCTCAAACTTATCAAAGTTCCAACGAGGTATCTTCACAATAACATAGTCTAAAGTTGGCTCAAATAAAGCAGAAGTTGATTTTGTGATTTGATTTTCAAGTTCATCTAGATGGTATCCAATGGCCAATTTAGCAGCTATTTTTGCAATTGGATATCCTGTTGCCTTACTCGCCAAAGCTGAAGATCTGGAAACTCGAGGATTAATTTCTACTGCAATAATATCCTCCTTTTCATCAGGACTAACTGCAAACTGAACATTGCAGCCTCCTGCAAAATCTCCAATACTTCGCATCATATGAATCGCTAAGTCACGCATTCGTTGAAATGTTCTGTCGCTCAAGGTCATGGCTGGTGCTACTGTAATTGAATCTCCTGTATGAATTCCCATTGGATCCATATTCTCAATTGTACAGATTATCACCACATTGTCATTTGAATCTCGCAGAAGTTCTAATTCATATTCTTTCCACCCAATGAGTGCCTTATCTATCATGACTTCGTGAATTGGAGAAACCTCTAATCCACGAGTCATTAATTCATCAAAATCTTCTTGTTTATGAACTATTGAAGCACCTGCACCACCCAAAGTAAATGAAGCTCTTATTACCAAAGGAAAACCAAAATCCTGGGCAATTTCCTTGCCTTTTAAATATGAAGTTGCTGTAGCCTGAGGAGCCATTGGTACACCTATCTTAAGCATTAATTCTCTGAATTGCTCCCTGTCTTCTGTAATATTTATAGCATCTATATCTACACCTATAATTTTAACATCATAATCTGTCCAAATTCCCTTCTCATCCGCTTCTATACATAAATTTAATGCCGTTTGTCCACCCATAGTTGGCAAAACCGCATCTATTTGAGGGTGCTCCTCCAATATTTTAACGATCGATTTGGTAGTTAAAGGCAACAAATAAACATGATCCGCCATAGTAGGATCGGTCATGATCGTTGCAGGGTTTGAATTAATTAAAACGGTTTCAATTCCATCTTCTCTTAATGAACGAAGTGCTTGCGTACCGGAATAGTCAAACTCGCAGGCCTGACCAATTATAATAGGTCCGGAACCAATAATTAGGATTGATTTAAGATGTTGATTTTTTGGCATTGTATTATTAAAAATTTTTCAAAAATAGGTATCATATAGGTATAAAAAAAGGTGTTACGATAAGTAACACCTTTAAAATATCAACAATTGTTAATCATTATTTCTTGTGGCTTGGTTCTGACGATACAGATAACTTCTTTCTCCCTTTGGCTCTCCTACGAGCAAGTACTTTTCTACCATTCGCAGAAGCCATTCTTTCTCTAAAACCGTGTTTGTTCTTTCTTTTTCTTTTAGACGGTTGAAACGTTCTTTTCATTACTCTATATCTTTATAAATCTATTTGATTTCTTTATTATATAATGCACTTTCTATTCCTCCAAAGCGCGGCTGCAAATATACAAACCCTTTTTTATTCCACAAGACTAAATTAAAAAATATTTATAATACTTTTTACTAACTTTGCATTCCAAAAATAAATAGAATACAATGTTTAATAAGAATATCAAATTAATACTTGCGGGAGTAGCACTTTTATACGGGATTTGGCTGATTATTGATGGATATGTGGGTAATGGAATCATGATGATATTATTAGCCGGAATCTTCATGTTTCTATATTTCAAGAACGAATTAATCCTTCTGGCTTTCCTTAGATTAAGGAAACAGGATTTCCCCGGTGCCCAAAAATGGTTGAATTACATAAAGAATCCAAAATCAGCTCTTGTTAAAAAACAGCAAGGGTATTATAGTTTTTTGCATGGCATAATGGTTTCTCAAACCAATATGAACGAGGCCGAAAAGCATTTTAGAAATGCTGAAAAATTAGGATTGTCTATGAGTCATGATATGGCTATGGTAAAACTAAATTTGGCTGGAATTGCATTTAGCAAAAGAAGAAAACAAGAAGCGCAAAAATTACTTACCGAAGCAAAAAAATTAGATAAACAAGGTATGTTGACGGAACAGATAAAACTGATGAAAGACAATATGAAGAGATCTCAAATGCCTAACCAACATTTTGGTGGTCACAAACAGCCTCGTCGAGCCAGATAATTATTTGCTAAAAAATAATTTAATAGCTGCTACCAGTAAAACCAAACTAAATAATTTTTTTAGAGTTGTTTGATTTATAGATATGGCTAGTTTAGAACCCAGATATCCTCCTATAATAAAACTAATAGCTATTATTGCTGCAAACTTCCAATCCACAACATTATCGCCTGATTTGTAGTAATTATATGCAGCTACAAAAGCCACGGGAAAGGATAATACAGCTAAACTTGTACCTTGAGCCTGATGTTGCGTAAAACTTAAAAGAAAAACCATTAGAGGAACCATAATTACGCCACCACCAATTCCGAACATTCCACTCAGCATACCGCCAAGAATTCCAATAACAATTAAAGAAACAACCAAAGCTGCATTCATTTTAAGGTGCTGAGTTATAATATCCCTTTTCTGGAATTTCAATCAAATATTTTCTACCTGATTTATTATTTAAGTGAGGTTCCCTTAACCACGGATTGTGAATTTTTAATATTTTATAATTTATGTCAAATTGTTCAGAGAATTTAGCAAAATCGGTGACTGCTGTATCAATCGCAACTTGATACGTTGGAATCCTGAAATATAAATCCTTTTCTCGGAAATTAAATCCGTATTTCTGAGGATTATTTAAAATCTCTTTTAGGGCAACAATTCTAAAAACATACCTTCCAGTTTCTTCGCCCAACAATAAATCATAATAATTAGAAACTTTTTGTGCATCTAATCTTCTTGCTATTCCAGCATTACCACCATTATATGCAGCCGCGGCCAATGTCCAGGACCCAAATCTTTCTTTAGACTTCTTTAAATATTTGCAAGCAACTTCAGTAGCTTTTTCAATATGATACCGCTCATCTACATTACCATTGACTTCAAGTCCGTATTCTCGACCAGTCCCTTTTAAAATTTGCCAAACTCCTTTCGCACCAGCTGGAGAGGAAGCATTGGTCAATCCACTTTCTATAACAGCTAAATATTTAAAATCATCTGGAATTCCATTCTTGGCTAAAATTGGTTCAATAATAGGAAAATACTTTTGAGAGCGCTTAAACATAAGTAATCCATTCGATTGCCAATAGGTATTAACTAATAGCTCTCTATCCATCCTTTCCAAGATATCAGGATTTTCAAGGGGCATTTTTTCACCAGCAAATTCCAGATAATCCGGAACTTGTAAAGCATAAACGTTGTAATCGTTTATTAATTTTTTTTCAAAGTTTTCATCGGTCGGAGCATCCTGAACTGCATAAATTAGTAGTCCAGCTAAACTCATTAATCCAATAAATGACAGGGTCTTTTGTATTAATTGCATAATGTTAAGTTTTGATAAATATAAGTATAAGTAATTATACACCAAAAATTTAATCGGCTAACTTACAATTAGTTTCGGTAAATTCTCATTGAACCATCGGTATTTATTAATTATCATAATATGGGTACCCCCTTTAACAATAATACAATTCCCATTACAGGAATTCGTAAAAACACCATCTTTTTCACCATGGATCTGAATTACACCTTTAGGAGGTTCTATCTGGTCCCAACAAACAACTTGCTTTATAGCCCAATCCAAATATTCTTTCGAATTAACAGATAAATATTTTTTGTAAAGATTAATACGCTTCTTGATAAATTCACCAAACGTATATTTTGCAAGAACATCTATACTACTCATCAACTGAGTAGGTAAAAGTTTATAGGCTTTTGTTTTTTTCGCAATTTTAAATCGTTTAGGTAATTGATCCTTGCTTATTACACTGGAAACGACAATAAGCTTTCTTACTTTAATGTGCCTGCTCATTTCCTGAACTAAAATACCACCAAAAGACACCCCCAACAAGACAACATCTTCTTCGTTAATTTGCTGAATCATTCTTTTTGCATAGTCAGATATAGATTCATCTTTAACAGGTATAATCCATTCTAACCAATGGATTTCAAATCGATCCTTAGGTAATTTAATGTGCTCAAATATGGATGGATTAGCGGCCATTCCAGGCATTAAATAAACTTGAATCAGTTCCTTAGACATATGTTAATAAACTTTAAAAGCTTTATCCTAATAATATTTTTTTGTAAATTTGATTTGCAAAAATAAATATTTCTGTTCCAAGTTTTATTAAGAAATCATCATATTTAAATAATTGTTTTTACTTCTGATAATTATTTGATATAAAACATATTACAATGATAAATGCTGAAGAATTAGTGGACAATGAATTTTTAAGACAATTTGAGCTTAAATTGGATAGTAATTTGGCAAAAATTGAATATTCTCTCCAAGAACGAAAGATCTTTTTAACTAAACTTATAATTCCTGAAGGTATAAAAAATAAAGATTTTCAAGATGAGTTTATAAAAGCAGTTTTTGAAAATATTAAGGATCGTAATTTGAGCATAGTTCCCACCAGTCCTGAAATAGCTAAGTTTGTTAGAAGAAACAGGCAATATAAAAGGATGTTGCCGGTAGGTGTGAGAATATAAAGGTTAGCGCAAAATATTTGAAAGTCAAAGAAAACACTTTGGCTTTTTTTATATCACAAGTTCTTTGGTAAATTCAAAACGAACCAATCCATCTTCATCAATTCTTTTAAGCGTTATATTGTGTAAGGTATTGATCAATTCCGGATTCCACGGTGTTTTGACTTTTATATAATTCTCAGTAAATCCCTGAATATAACCTTCTTTATTTTCTCCTTCAAATAAAACCGTTCTATTAGTACCAATTTGGCTTTCATAAAATGCTCTTCTCTTTTTAGCAGATAATCCTCTTAACATCTTACTACGTTTACTTCTGACATCTTTAGGTACAGCATTATTCATTTCAGCCGCTTCAGTATTATCTCTCTCGGAATATGTAAATACGTGCAGATATGAAATATCTAATTCATTTAAAAAATTATATGTATCTAAAAAATGTTCTTCAGTTTCTCCAGGGAAACCAACGATAACATCTACCCCTATACATGCCTGAGGCATAACTTCTTTAATATAATTCACGCGATCCAAATATAATTCGCGTAAGTATCTGCGTTTCATTAGCTTTAATAATTCATTATTTCCACTTTGTAACGGAATGTGAAAATGAGGAACAAATGCTCTTGACTTAGAAACCAATTCGATAGTTTCATTTTTCAATAAATTTGGTTCGATGGATGAAATACGAAGTCGTTCTATCCCTTCAACTTTATCTAGTTCTCTGACTAAATCCAAAAAAGTGTGCTTATGAGTCTTGTTGCCAAATTCACCTTTTCCGTAGTCTCCAATATTAACCCCGGTTAAAACAATCTCCTTTATGTTTTGTTTAGAAATTTCCTTGGCATTATTAATTACATTGTACAAAGTATCACTTCTGGAAATCCCTCGAGCTAAAGGAATCGTGCAATAAGTACATTTATAATCGCAACCGTCCTGAACTTTTAAAAAAGCACGTGTACGGTCTCCAATAGAATAACTCCCTACATAAAAATCGGCTTCTTCAATTTCGCAAGAATGCACCTCTCCAAAATCATTTTTGGACAGATCATTTAAATAATCTGTGATCTTAAATTTTTCAGTAGCACCTAATACGAGGTCAACACCATTTACATCTGCTAATTCCTCTGGTTTTAATTGAGCATAGCAACCAATTGCAGCAATAAAAGCTTCAGGATTATACTTTTGAGCCTGCTTCACAACCGTTTTGAATCGTTTGTCTGCATTTTCAGTTACAGAACAGGTATTTATAACATAAATATCGGCTTTTTCATTAAAGTCAACACGATCGAAGCCTTCACTCTTAAAACTCCTAGCAATTGTAGAAGTTTCTGAAAAGTTAAGTTTACAACCTAAAGTATAAAATGCGACTTTTTTACTAACGTTCATTCTTGTATTTTTACCGAGCGAGCAAATTTACAACTATTATGTAATATGGTAAAACTGAAAATTAAAGATATCAATCATTTAGTCCTCTACTTTTCAATTTCTTGCGTTACTTTTCTAATGATGGCTTGCAGCAAAGGTCTGAAACAAGCAAACGAACATTTAGTTTTTAGATATAACGAACATGCAAATATAAATACTTTAGATCCAGCCTTTTCAAGGACCTTACAGGATACCTGGGTTGCCAACCAGTTATTTAATAGCCTGGTTGAAATGGATAATGATTTGAAAATTAAACCCTGTATTGCTAAGCAATGGACTATTTCCGATGATGCTTTAATTTATACTTTTTCATTACGTAATGATGTTTATTTTCACAAACATCAATTATTTGGTAAGGACTCGACAAGGCTGGTAGTTGCCGAAGATTTTGAATACAGTTTTAACCGATTAAAAGACGAAAAGGTTGCGGCACCTGGAAGGTGGGTATTAAATAAAGTGGAAGACTTTGAAGCGCTTAACGACACAACTTTTCAAATTAAATTAAAACAACCCTTCCCCGCATTTATAGGGTTAATGTCCATGAAATACTGTTCTGTAGTTCCAAAAGAGATTGTCGAATATTACGGAAGTGAATTCAGATCAAACCCAATTGGGACAGGACCTTTTAAATTTAAACGATGGGAAGAAAACATTAAACTAATATTCAGAAAAAACAATCTATATTTTGAACAAGATTCTATAGGTAATTCACTGCCATATCTGGAAGCTGTAGCTATCACTTTTTTACCTGACAAGCAAAGTGAGTTCCTGCAATTCGCTCAAGGCAATATAGATTTTTTAAATAGTTTAGACGCATCTTATAAAGATGAATTGTTGACTGGTAATGGAAAATTACGAGAAAAATATGTCGAAACTATAGACATGATTCGTGGTCCGTACCTGAATACTGAATACTTAGGCTTTTACTTAAACTCTAAAACTCCTGAAATACAATCGGAATTGGTAAGAACGGCAATAAATTATGGATTCGATAGAAATAAAATGATGATTTATTTACGAAATGGAATTGGTAATCCGGCTCATGGAGGATTTATTCCAATAGGACTGCAAGGGTACAATGAATCTATAGGATTTTCTTATCAGCCTGAAAAAGCAAGAGAGCTAATTGAACGATTTAAAAAAGAAACAGGTATTTCTAGCCCTGAAATAACACTTACTACAACCAACAATTATTTAAGTTTCTGTGAATTCATTCAGCAAGAACTTGAAAAGGCAGGTTTGATTATAAATTTAGAAGTTATGCCGGAAGCATCCTTGAGAAGTGCCAGATCCAATGGAAAGGTCGATATGTTCAGAAGTTCCTGGATTGCTGATTATCTGGATGCCGAAAACTATTTATCTATTTTCTATAGCAAGAACTTCGCACCGAACGGATCCAATTATTTTCATTATAAAGATTCGTTATTTGATAGTTTATATGATAAGGCATTTACAATAACTGATATTGATGAACGAAAACTCTTATACACAACAATGGATTCATTAGCCATGCAAAAGGCTATAATGGTTCCACTATATTATGATGAAGTAGTTCGATTCACACGAAAGGAGGTAAAGGGACTCGGAATAAATCCTATTAATTTATTAGATCTGAAAAGAGTAAGGAAGGATTAAATATTATTCGTTCTTTCTAAATTTCTTGGTTTCTTCAAAAACATAAGTTAAAATAGCTTCATCTTGTTTAGTGAATTCCACTCCTCTTCTTTCCATTACAACTTTGGCTACTTCAAAGGCTTTTTTAGTTAAATAAGTTGTGAAACCACTTGCTCCGCCCCAATTAAAGCTTGGAACAAAATTGCGAGGGTAGCCACTTCCAAAAATATTAGCACTTACACCTACAACAGTTCCGGTATTGAACATGGTGTTAATTCCACACTTACTATGATCTCCCATCATTAACCCACAAAACTGCAATCCGGTTCTTGCAAATCCTTCTGTATTATAATCCCATAATCTTACTTCCGAATAATTATTCTTAAGATTAGAAGTATTGGTATCTGCGCCAATATTGCACCATTCACCCAAGACGGAATTACCTAAAAATCCTTCATGCCCTTTATTAGAATAGGCAAAAAGTACAGAATTATTAACCTCACCTCCTAGTCGGCAATGTGGTCCTGCAGTAGTGGGGCCATAAATTTTTGATCCTAGTTTGACCATTGCTCCTTCACATAAAGCAAAAGGACCTCTAACTACACTACCTTCCATAATTGTCGAGTCTTTTCCAACGTAGATGGGACCTGTACTTGCATTTAAGGTTACGAATTCAAGCTGTGCACCTTCTTCTATGAATACGTTCTTAGAGTCAATAACATTTATCGAAGTAGGAATCGGTTTAGATTTTCTATTTTTTGTTATCAATTCAAAATCTTCCCTAAGTGCCTCTCCATTTTTTGAAAAGATATCCCAAGTGTTTTCAATTTTTATAATATCCTCATTCAATTCGATTGCATCATAACTCTCAAAATCGATTTCTTCCTGAGTATCTCTTGTAAAAAATGCAATTACATCTTCCCCCTTAAAAATAGCTTGATTTTCTTGAAGCCCTTTGATGAGTTCCACGAGTTCGTAATTAGGAAAAAAGGAAGCATTGATCATTATGTTTTCTTCCATTTCCACCATGGGATATTTATCAGATAAATAATCCTCGGTAATGGTTGTTGTTGTAAATCCCAAATAAGTCTCCCATTTTTCTCTAATGGTTAATATGCCAACCCTTATATCGGCAACCGGTCTCGTATATGTAAAAGGTAAAAGATTATTTCTGGATGGGCCATCAAAAAGAATATAGTTCATGCTTTTGCTTTTTGTAAAAATAAAAAAGCCTTTCAATAGTAGAAAGGCTTTCAATAAATATATTTTGAATCAGGATTATTTCTTGAATTTGGCATATTTGTTTTTAAACTTATCAATACGTCCTGCAGTATCAACTAATTTAGATTTCCCAGTGTAATACGGATGAGAGGTTCTTGATATTTCCATCTTCACTAAAGGATATTCCACTCCATCAACCTCAATCGTTTCACTTGTATTCGCGGTAGACTTCGTTAAAAACACGTCGTCATTCGACATATCTTTAAATGCTACCAATCTGTAATTCTTTGGATGTATATCTTTTTTCATCTCTAAAAAATAATTCTTTCTTAACTTTTTTCGAGCTGCAAATTTAAGTAATTTTTAAATATCTACAATATATTTTTACAATTTTATTATTTAAAGTTTATGTAACGATTTGCTATATTTGTTAACTAACTAATTGTTCAACTAATTAATCAAAAATAAAATGGAAACACAAAAACTTACTCCCGGTAAATTTGCTGTAAATTATGGTCTAATCCTTGGTCTTGTAATGATTGCCATTGCTGTAGTTACCTACGTTACAGGAATGGCTTTAAGATTGGAGCAATGGCCTCAATATCTATATTATGTTATTTTCCCGGTGACAGTAATATATGCTATTTCGCAATACAAAAAAAGTAATGGGAATTTGCTTAAGCTTGGTGAAGCAATTAAATTGGGAGTGATGATCGGAATTATTAGTGCAATTGTATATGTGATCTATGGCATAATATTTAATTTTATTATTGATCCGGAATTTATGGATTTAATGAAAGAAGCCACTCGAGATAAAATGCTTGAAAATCCTAATATGACAGAACAAATGGTAGATCAAAGTATGGCAATGGTGGAGAAATTCATGAATCCAATTTTAGGCTCAGCAATATGGATCGCATTAAGTGCATTTTTTGGTTTGATATATTCCTTAATTGGTGGATTAGTGATGAAAAAAGAAGAATAGTTCATGGATATATCAGTAGTCATACCGCTACTTAACGAACAGGAATCATTAAAAGAATTACACGATTGGATTGCAGATGTTATGCAATCCAATCATTTTTCATATGAAATCATTTTTATAGATGATGGTAGTACTGATGATTCTTGGGACACCATTAAAGAAATATCCATAAAAAATTCAAATATTATAGGAATTCAGTTTCTTAACAATTATGGGAAATCTCAGGCTCTTCACGCAGGGTTTTCTAAGGCTAAAGGTGACGTAGTCATAACTATGGATGCCGATCTTCAGGATAATCCCGAGGAAATACCCGAATTAAAAAAAATGATTTCTAATCAGGGATACGATTTGGTTTCTGGTTGGAAAAAAAAGCGTTATGACTCAGTAATTTCTAAAAATCTACCATCTAAATTATTCAACTGGGCAGCAAGGAGATCTTCAGGGTTAAAACTGCACGATTTTAATTGTGGTATAAAAGCTTTTAAGAAAACTGTTATTAAGAATATTGAAGTTCGTGGAGAAATGCATCGATATATTCCAGTTTTAGCAAAAAATGCGGGTTTTACAAAAATTGGAGAAAAGGTTGTGAAACATCAAGCCAGAAAATATGGTAAAACCAAATTTGGAATGGATCGTTTTAGAAAAGGATTTCTTGATTTGGTTACTATTTGGTTCCTTTCCAGATTTGGAAAGAGACCCATGCACTTGTTTGGATCTTTAGGTGTAATTATGTTCGCTGTTGGGTTTGGATTTGCATTATATCTTGGAATTGATAAACTGTTTTTTAACATCTCCGGTAGATTAATTACCGAACGCCCTCAATTTTATTTAGCATTAGTTACCATGATTATAGGTACTCAATTTTTTGTAGCTGGTTTCTTAGGAGAAATCATTTTAAGAACTAAGCCTAGTAAAAATAGGTACTTAATTAAAGATACATTAGGAAGCTCTTAAAAAAATAAAGATCGAATTCAATACTTTAAATCATTAAATTTATACAAATAATTACATTATTATGATTTACATTAAACCAGAAATTTTAGACAGAATTAATACTTGGTTAACACCGACTTTTGATAAGGATACACAGAAGTATATCAAAGACAGTATCGCTAACAGACCAAAAGACATTCAAGAAAGTTTCTACAAAGATCTGGAGTTTGGCACTGGCGGTATGAGAGGTATAATGGGAGTTGGTACGAATAGGATAAATAAATATACATTGGGAAAAAACACTCAAGGTCTGAGTAACTATCTTCACAGAAGCTTCCCTAATGAAACTATAAAAGTTGCTATTGCTTACGATTGCAGACATAATAGTGATACATTAGCTAAGCTTGTGGCTGATGTTTTTTCTGCAAATAATATTAAAGTTTATTTATTTGAAGATTTACGGCCTACTCCAGAATTATCGTTTGCTTTAAAGCACTTAAACTGTCAATGCGGTATTGTATTGACAGCTTCACACAATCCTCCGGAGTATAACGGATATAAGGTTTATTGGCAAGATGGCGGTCAATTGGTTCCTCCTCAGGATGAAGAAATAATTGCTGAAATAAACAGTTTGGACTATTCAGAAATTAAATTTGATTCCAATGAAAAATTAATTGAATATATCGGTAAAGATATAGATGATGTATTTATAAAAGCTTCTCTTAAAAATGCGAATTTTACATCTCAGGAAACCAAGGACAACCTAAGCATAGTTTTTACATCGTTGCATGGCACGTCTATTACAACTATTCCGGAAACATTAAATCGAGCTGGATATAAAAAAGTTTATATAGTTAAGGAACAAGAAAAACCAGATGGTAATTTTCCAACCGTTGATTCTCCTAACCCAGAAGAACCAGAAGCACTTAAAATGGCACTGGAATTGGCCCAAAAAGTAAATGCTGATATCGTTATTGGAACAGACCCTGATTGTGACAGATTAGGAGTAGCAGTAAGGAATCTGGAAGGGGACCTTCAGTTATTAAATGGTAATCAAACCATGGTAATAATGACAGAATTTTTACTTAATGAATGGAAAAAACAAGGAAAGATTAAGGGTAAGGAATTTATCGCCTCCACAATAGTTTCTACCCCAATGATGGGTCAATTAGCTAAAGACTATCAAGTTGAATCCAAAATTGGTCTTACAGGATTTAAATGGATTGCCAAAATGATAAAGGACTTTCCAGAGTTGGATTTTATTGGTGGTGGTGAGGAAAGTTTCGGTTTTATGGTGGGAGACTTTGTAAGAGACAAAGATGCTGTAACATCCACACTACTAGCATGTGAAATAGCAGCCAGTGCAAAAGCAGCTGGTAGTTCATTATTTGAGCATTTAATTCAGCTGTATGTCAATCATGGGTTTTATAAAGAACGATTGATTTCTCTAACTAAAAAAGGCATTGAAGGGGCAGAAGAAATAAAACAAATGATGATCGATGCTCGTGAAAATCCACTAAAAATTGTAAATGGATCCAAAGTCACGAGAATTGAAGATTATCAGTTGTCAATTGCAAAAAATATGATGACTGGAACCGAAGAAACTATTAATATACCGAAATCGAATGTATTAATTTATTACACTGAAGACGGTAGTAAAATTGCTTTAAGACCAAGCGGAACTGAACCGAAAATTAAATTTTATTTTAGTGTTAATACTATTTTAAGCAATCCAAAGGATTTTTTAAAAACTGAAAAAGAGTTAGAACAAAGGATTGATGCTATTATAAAAGATTTGAAACTTAATTAATGAATTATTTTATACAGGTACTACAGTTTGCAAAACCGTATAAAAGTTATGCAATTCTGAATATTATTTCTAATATATTTTATGCATTATTCAGTGCGCTTTCATTTATTGCCTTAATTCCAATGTTGGATATTCTCTTTGCAGGGAATAAACAAATAACTGTATCAAAACCTGTATATGATGGTTTATCAAATCTGAAAGATTTTTATAAAGATTACCTCTCTTATCAAGTAAATTTGTACGCAGAAAATGATGCATCCAAGGCACTGCTATTAGTTATTAGTTTGATTATAATATTGTTTTTACTAAAGAATATTTTTAATTACTTAGCTATGTATTTTATCACATTTCTACGTAACGGTGTTTTAAGAGATCTTCGTAATAAGCTATATGAAAAAACTATAGAACTGCCAATTTCATTCTTTTCGGAAAAACGTAAAGGAGATATTATGGCGAGGATAGGATCAGACGTATTAGAAATACGTGTATCTTTTTTATCAATTTTAGAACTTGTTGTAAGAGAACCCCTTACTATAATATTTACTATTGTAATGATGCTTATTATTAGTGCTAAACTAACATTATTCGTGTTTATTTTTATTCCCGTGTCTGGAATGATTATTTCTAGAATTGGAAAAAGTCTTAAACGTAAGTCAGATAAAGTACAGAAAGAACAAGGCATATTTTTATCTACGCTGGAAGAAACCCTAGGAGGTTTAAAGGTTATTAAAGGGTTTAATGCAGAATCGATCTTTCTAAACAAATTTAAAAATTCAACACAACGATTTTTTAGTTATTCCAATTCATTATTGAACAGGCAAAATTTGGCTTCACCGACAAGTGAATTTTTGGGCATCACCGTTATTGCTATTTTATTATGGTATGGCGGTAGACTGGTGTTAGTTGATGGCAGTCTGGATGGTAGTTCGTTTATTGCTTATATGGGACTTGCTTACAATATATTAACTCCTGCCAAAGCTATTAGTAAAGCCAGCTATTTCATTAAACAAGGTAATGCCGCAGCCGAACGTGTTATGGAAATTCTTAATACTAAGTCTCCTTTAAAAGATAGGCCGAATGCACTTGGTAAAGATAATTTTGAAAAAGATATATCTATAGATAATATTTCATTTAAATATGAAAATGACCTTGTCTTAAAAGATTTTTCTTTAAAAGTTGAAAAAGGGAAAACTGTGGCGCTTGTTGGACAGTCGGGAAGTGGTAAATCCACCATAGCTAATTTAGTAACGAGATTCTATGATGTCAATAAAGGAAGTATTCAGATTGATGGGATTGACATCAGAGATCTAAAGAAAATTTCTCTGCGAAGTTTAATGGGACTTGTCACTCAAGATTCGATTCTATTTAATGATACTGTGAAGAACAATATATTATTAGGAGATGAAAATGCAACTCGGGAAGAGGTTATAGATGCTCTTAAAATAGCGAATGCCTGGGAGTTTGTTGATGAATTATCAAAAGGAATTGAAACCAATATTGGTGACTCTGGAAATAAACTTTCCGGAGGACAAAAACAACGCCTCAGTATTGCCAGAGCAGTATTAAAGAACCCACCAATAATGATCCTTGACGAAGCAACATCGGCCTTGGACACAGAAAGCGAACGCATGGTTCAGTTAGCTTTAGAAAATATGATGAAAAACAGGACCTCCATAGTAATAGCTCACAGATTATCGACTATCCAAAAAGCAGATCTTATTGTGGTCATGCAAAGAGGGAAGATTGTGGAGCAAGGCAAACATGAAGAATTACTAAATAAAAAAGGTATCTACAGCAATTTAGTCGAAATGCAGTCTTTAACTAATTAAATCAAAAAAGGATGTAGCTATGTACATCCTTTTTCTATCCATATTAAAATCTGGGATTTTAATATAAACCAACCAACTAATCAAAATGTTTTAAAAAAAGAGATGGAATTGCTTCCATCTCTTAGAGTTGCTCTATTAATCAAGGGGACGAATAGAACAGCATAATCAACTGCATGCTAAAAGTATATTGAACTTTTACCTAATGCTTGTAAAGTTCAAAGTTAAAATACACCCTTTCGATGTAATACTTTTTTTTATCGATGTAATGCAGTATTATACAATTTTTCTTACAGATTCAAATATATGTGATTGCTATTTAAACTATTACTAAATTTGTTAGTCTAAGTAAACAAAAACAGTAATTATCGAAGATAAAGATCTCATCAAATTACTCCTCACCGAGAGTACAAGAGAGAAAGGGTTTAGGCAATTAATCTCGCTTTACAAAGAGCGATTATACTGGCATATTCGTAAAATTGTACTAAACCATGATGATGCAGATGATGTTTTACAAAACACCTTTATAAAAATTTATAAAAATATTAATAACTTTAAAGGAGAAAGCAAACTCTTTTCCTGGATGTACAGGATAGCAACTAACGAGGGAATTACTCATCTAAAGAGAAATGCAAAGCACCTAAATTTAGCGAGTGAAGAGATTCAGCTACATACTGTAAACAATTTACAAAGCGATATATATTTTGAAGGTGATGAGATTCAGTTTAAATTACAACAGGCCATTGCTAAATTACCTCAAAAACAGCAAATGGTATTTAATATGAAGTATTTTGATAATATCAAATACAAAGAGATGTCAGAAATATTAGAGACCAGTGAGGGTGCATTAAAAGCATCGTACCATATAGCTGTTAAGAAGATAGAATCGTATTTAACAAATGATTAAACCATTTTAGGTATTTTTAGTCTAATAATTAAGAATGGATAAAAATAAATTACATAAAATTAAAAATACAGGATTTAAAACACCTGATGGCTATTTTGATGATTTGGAAGATTCCATAATGGATCAAATAAAGCTTAAGGGAAAAATAGACAATTCTGGTTTTAAAACTCCAGATAAATACTTTGATTCTTTAGAAGATAGAATACTGGATAAAGTTAAAACTCAGCCAAGGGTAATTTCCTTATTTACAAAACGTAGTCTATTGTATGCAAGCAGTATTGCAGCAGCAATACTGATATTATTCGGTATTTTCTTCAATAATGATGAGTTATCCTTTGATGACCTCGAAATCGCCACAATTGAGAATTATTTATATGAAGAGGATATCGATTCATACGAGATTGCATCCTTATTCACGGAAGAAGAATTGAACTCAGATAGTTTTGTCGAATCCGAATTATCAGAGGATATCATCCAAGATTACCTAATAGAAAATACAACTATAGAAGACCTATTAATTGAATAACTTTATATGAAAAAATTACTACTCATACTAATATTAACCTTGTCTATATGTTCTTTCGCACAGGATAAAAATAGGCATGAACGAATTAAGGCTCTGAAAATAGCCTTTATAACAGAACAATTGCAGTTAAGCGAAACTGAAGCCCAGAATTTCTGGCCTATTTATAATGCTTTCGAATCTGAAAATCAAAAAATCAGGAAAGAAACAAGGGGTAAATTCCGAAAAGTTGACTTTGAATCCATGAGCGATCAGAAGGCCAAAGAACATTTAGAGGATTGGATGGCCACTGAAGAAAAAAAACACAACTTAAGGCAGCAATTTTCTAAAGATCTTATTAAAGTATTACCTGCTAAAAAGATTATTAAGCTAAAAGCGACTGAAGATGCTTTTAACAGACGCATGATGGAGCAATTTAAAAAACGTCGTGAAGGAATAAAAAAAGATCATCCATAGGGAAAATTCTGTTGGTCTGTATGTCATTCTCTAAACGTTAATTTAGAAATTCTTCCTTTTCCTGCCGCGTATGCAATAGTATCATTTAAAAAACGAATAGTATAAAATCCTTCATCGCTTAAATGCTTCCACGTATAACCGGAATCATTGCTATAATCAATTCCCTTGAAACCTAACGCTACTAACTCATTTCCTTTACTATTCGGAATATATTGAACACAACTTCTATACCCTGGATCTTTATTCTGAGCAACTAGTTCCCATGTCTTTCCTCCATCGGTAGTACGTATTTTATTAGCTTGATTGTCATCTGGTTTAGTATAATCACCACCAATGGCAAAACCACTTAGCTCATCATAAAAATCGATGGAATACATTCCTGTTGTTTCTTTTCCCTGTATAATTGGCGTCTCAAACACTTCCCAGCCTTTTCCTTTATCAGGGGAATATAAAATTCTACTTGTCTGCCCTCCTGTTGCCACCCAGGTATTATCACCAATAATAGCGATATTGGTATCACTCGCTGCAAAGGCTGCTTCGCCATCTTTGGCTTTTGGAAGTTTATCACAAGACAATTTAGCCCAGGTATTTCCACCATCTCGAGTAATAATGATACTCATGCAGTCCTCCGTAGGATCACCTATTGCGATTCCCTCTTTGTCATTCCAGAAATCCATGGAATCGTAGAACACTTTTTCATTCTCTTCTTTATAGACTTTATTAGTTGATTCTTTATAAATCCTTGTATTTGTAATTGAATCTGCATTCCATTTTAATAATATAGCAGGATTACCTACAGATAAAGCAAGATATTTATTATGGAATGCTGCAGAAGATCTTAATTCATACGCACCAGCACCTGTTTTATTCAATTTCTTAGACATGAAATATTTATTGTCCATTGAAATAAATCCATAAGCTCCATTAGATCCTGCATACCATATATGATCATCTGTTAATTCCAAAGCTCTTATGGAAAAACTTAAGGAATCATTTTCCCAAGGAAATATGGTATCAATTATAACTTTCGAAATATCTCTTTTTATTTTTGCCTTCGATATATTTCCCGGAAAAAACCGTTCCTCCATTTTACAGGATATTAAAAGCAATACAATCAAAAAACAACTAATGATTCTTAAAGCCATAACCAATAATTTAATTCATTAACAAAGAAACAGATAAACGAAGCAACATACAAACAAAACACTTACCTTTGCAGCCTTAAATATCAAAAATGCGTTTACACAGGAATTTATGCTTTGCAGTGGTTGATGGATTAAACCTCATCTTTAACGAAGGAGAATATGCTGATAAAGTTGTTCAAAAATTACTTAAGCGCGATAAACGTTGGGGAAGTCGGGATAGGGCTTTTGTCGCTGAAACAACTTATGATATTGTTCGTTGGAAACGTCTATACGCCGAAATTGCTGAAGTTAAAGAACCCTTTACAAGAGATAACTCATGGCGGTTATTTGCTGTTTGGGCAACATTAAAGGGAATTAAATTGCCAGACTGGAAATATTTCGAGGGGACACCAGTTAGACGAATAAAAGGGAGATTTGATGAATTGTCTAAGACAAGAAAATTTGCCCAATCCATTCCTGATTGGATGGATGCACTGGGTGCTAAAGAATTAGGAGAAACTGCTTGGACTAAAGAGATAACTTATCAAAATCAAAAAGCAGATGTAATTCTTCGGGTAAATACGCTTAAAATTAGCAGGGAAAAACTTCAAGCAAAATTATTTGATGAGAACATCGAAACCGAATTCATAAAAGGCTATCCATCTGCCTTAAAACTAACAGAAAGAGCTAATGTATTTATGACTGATGCATTTAAAAAAGGCTTTTTTGAAGTGCAGGATGCCTCATCCCAGTTAGTTGCAGAGTTTTTGGATGTGAAACCAGGCATGAAAGTTGTGGATACCTGCGCAGGTGCCGGAGGTAAAACATTACATATTGCTTCTTTAATGGAAAACAAAGGTCAGATCATAGCGATGGATATCTACGAAAGTAAACTCAAACAATTAAAAATTAGAGCACGCAGAAACGGGGTCCATAATGTTGATCTAAAAGTTATTGATTCAACCAAACCGATAAAAAAATTACATAGTAAGGCAGACCGAGTCTTAATTGATGCACCTTGTTCTGGCCTAGGTGTTTTGCGCAGAAATCCTGATGCAAAATGGAAATTACAACCAGAGTTTATCGATAATATTAAAAAAGTCCAACAAGATGTTTTACAACAATACTCTAAAATGGTTAAACCTGGAGGAAAAATGGTTTACGCAACCTGTTCTGTTTTACCATCTGAAAATCAGGAACAGGTGAAAGAATTCCTAACGTCTGAATTGGGAAAAGATTTTATATTTGTCGAGGATAAAAAAATATTATCACATCAGTCTGGC
>CAJIBV010000142.1_pt1 | contig 21180 bp, 16 predicted proteins | sample 9199431 | NCBI WGS metagenome assembly CAJIBV01 (sample SAMEA7708314, study PRJEB35096) | sediment metagenome | biome: marine neritic benthic zone biome [ENVO:01000025]; feature: sediment [ENVO:00002007]; material: shallow marine sediment [ENVO:03000034] sea grass bed [ENVO_01000059] ...
ACCATTGATAGGTTGTCCGTTTAATAGGTAAGCTGTATTGGTTTGGTCAAAACCTCTTAAGAAAATCTGGCTGTCACCAAAACCACCAGCTTGATCAGATACATAGACAGAAGGTGTGTTTTTGAATGATTCACCAAATTCAGTGTTACCTGCGGTTTTTAATTGAATATCAATCCCTTGAATGGTAGATACTGCTACAGGAGTCTCTCTACCTTCAGCTAAATCGATAATACCAGTACCAATAACAACAACCTCTTGTAACGTGTTATCCGTTACTAAGCTAACAGTTCCTACGCTTTGATCTCCTGAGAAACCGATTGTCATTGGCTGATAACCAACATAAGAAATAACCACATTACCAGAAGAAGATTCTGTATTTAACGTGAAATTACCGTCAAAATCTGAAGTCGTTCCGTTTGTTGTGCCTTGTTCAATAATATTGGCTCCGGGAAGTGGAGAATTTAAGTCTGCATCAAGAACAGTTCCCGTTACAGTACTTTGTGAAAAGGCCAGTGCAGTAAATAACATTACTACAACTGTAAATAAATGAGTAATTTTTTTCATTTCAAAAATGGATTAATTAATATTTAATTCAGTGCAAAATTCCTAAATAATTATAGAGTTAAGATTAACATAATGTTAAGAATTTCTACGCCCCAAATATACAAATTGTTAAGGTTCTTAACATGATATTTGTCATAATTTACGGGGCATAGCACCAATAACTATTTAAATTTCTTATAGTGGTCTAGTAGGTTTTGCGTAGAAGAATCATGAGACATTTCAGTTTTGCCATTGATTTCATCGAGAATTGTATTTGCCAACTGTTTACCCAGTTCAACACCAGACTGATCGTAACTAAATATATTCCAAACTATTCCCTGAACAAAAATTTTGTGTTCATAAAGTGAAATTAACTTGCCCAAACTTTCCGGAGTGAGTTTATCGATAAATAAACTATTAGTGGGTTTATTGCCATCAAATACTTTAAATGGTAATTGTAGTTGAATTTCTGAATCAGATAAATTCTTAGATTGCAACTCTTCAAGTGCTTCTTCTTCTGTTTTCCCATTTAAAAGTGCTTCTGTTTGAGCTAGATAATTCGAAACTAATTTATTTTGATGGTCTCTTTTACCATGCAGGCTTCTCGCAAACCCGATAAAATCTGCCGGGATTAACTTTGTTCCCTGGTGGATTAACTGGAAAAAGGCATGTTGTGCATTGGTTCCAGGTCCTCCCCAAATAATTGTTCCGGTTTGATAATCAATCGGTTTTCCACTTCTGTCTACACCTTTTCCATTGCTTTCCATTATTCCTTGCTGAAGATATGTGGCAAATTGATTTAAGTACTGAGAGTATGGAATAAGTGCTTCGGTTTCAGCATCGAAAAAATTGTTATACCAGACACTAATCAGAGCAAGGATAACAGGAATATTCGTTTTAAACTCTTCATTTTTAAAATGGACATCCATTTTATGAGCTCCACTTAAAAGAGATTCAAAATTTTTGTAGCCAATTGCTAAACTTATGGTCAATCCAACAGCACTCCACAGCGAAAATCTGCCTCCTACCCAACTCCACATTGGAAAAACATTATGTTCTGCAATTCCAAATTCTTTTACTTTTTCAATGTTTGTGGAAACAGCAACAAAATGTTTAGAAATGGCTTCTTCTTCAGCTGATTTTAAGAACCATTGTCGTATAGTATTGGCGTTTGACAATGTTTCCTGTGTAGTAAAAGTCTTGGAAACAATAACAAATAGTGTGGTTTCCGGGTCCAAATTTTCAATAATCTGGCTTACATGATCACCATCTACATTGCTGACAAAATAAGTAGTTAGATTATTTTTGTAATACTGCAAAGCATCAACAACCATGGCCGGACCAAGATCTGACCCTCCAATTCCTATGTTTACAACGTGAGTGAAAGACTTACCTGTAAATCCTTTAATATTTCCATTAACAACATTATTTGTAAAGGTTTCAATTTTACTTCTAACAGAAAAAACTTCAGGGATTACATTTTTTCCTCTTACATAAACCTCGTCATTTTTGTTTGACCTTAAAGCCGTATGTAATACAGCTCTTTTTTCCGTCCTATTGATTATGTCTCCACTAAAATATTTGCTTATAGCATCGCTAAGGTCAATTTCATTTGCGAGATCCAATAATAAATTTAGTGTCTTATTAGTTATCCTGTTTTTAGAAAAATCAACATAAAAATCCTTCCATTTTATAGTGAAATCCTTTGCTCTATTTGGATCTTTATCAAAAAGATCTTTCATATGTGAGTTTTTAATTTCTTTAAAATGTTTAGATAATTTATTCCAGGAATTGGTTTGGGTTGGATTAATGCTTTTTAAAGACATGAGTTATAAGTTGGTTTCAGAAAATGAAATATTGTCGATCTCTCTTTTTAGATTCTTGATAAAATCAAAATATATAGGTTTCATATTGGGATCCATTGGCTTCGCTTCAGGTAGTTTCTGCTTGTACGGATCTACCTGAACCCCATTTTTCCAGAATCTGTAGCAAACATGTGGTCCGGAAGCTAAACCTGTACTTCCAACGTATCCAATAACCTCACCTTGCTTCACAAAATCTCCGACTTTGGATTTTCTTTTGCTCATATGAAGGTATTGGGTGGAATAAGTCGAATTATGTCTGATTTTCACATAGTTTCCATTGCCCCTTGTATAACCAGATTTTATAACCGTACCATTTGCAGTACTGATTATTGGGGTTCCCCGTTGAGCAGTATAATCAGTTCCCTTGTGTGCTTTCCAGCGCCTCTGAACCGGATGAAAACGTCTTCGGGTAAATCTTGACGATATTCTTGTACTAAATTTTAAAGGCGCTTTTAAAAAAGCTTTTCTGAGTGTTTTCCCTTCCTCATCAAAATAATCCGGAATTTGATTAATTGTATCTGCAACAAATTGAAAAGCATAAAAAGGCCGGTTGCTATGTTCGAAATATGCTGATTTTATTTGATCTATTCCTACAAAAAGGGTATCATCTATATATTTTTCGGTGTAAACGATTTTAAACCTGTCTCCTTTCTGAAGTTTGAAGAAGTCAATTGTCCAAGCATAAACAGAAGAAAGATCATTGGCAATATTATAACTCAATCCTTGCTCTTCTATAGTTTCTGATAACGTGCTGTTAATAACACCAATTGCAGAATTCTCTATATATGTTACTGGTTTACTCTTTCTATGAGCCACTATGGTGTCTCTAAAATCTACAACAACATAATCAATTCTGTTTGGTTGATATATGAAGACTTTCGGTTTATTTAGAGAATCGAGTGATCTTAATATCGTGTATTGCTTATTAACATTTATTTTTCTGGCATCAAAACTATCTTTAATAGCTGTGGTAATATTGGCAATTTCACTATAGCTTAGATTATTTTTGAATAACAATTGTCCAAAACTATCTCCGTTTCTTACAGTGTCCTGAACAACATCAAAATCATTAAAATTAAAACCAAATTCTACATGAGGAATTTCAATTGGTTCTACAAAGTTTGTGATCGGTAACTCTAAAGGTGTTATCTCTTTTTTACAAGCAATAAAACTTAGTAGTATTACCAGGAATGCTATTTTTTTTCTCAATTTTTAGTTTTTAAATATTCTGTCCCCAATTATCCAATTCTTCTTTAGTCCAGACATCCGGAAAAAATATTCTGCGCTGGTATTTAGGATGCATATATTTTGCCCATTCACTTCCGCCAGTTGCTTCGGCAGTTTCACCATTAATATTGAGATAATGATTTGCTGCGTTGTAATGCGCCATAACCCATTGAATATTAACCGTATGGTCGTAATGTCTCATCGCACCAATCAAATCCTTGTCTGTCTTTACTTCCTGCGGGAGTTCTTTAAACCTGGTCCACAAATTTCTAGAATTGTAATATTTTGTAAAACTAATAAATTCTTCCTTATATTTAGATTCGAAGGCTTTCAATAAATAGGATTTTTTTCCGGTTTTATAGTCTTTACCGGCTGCCTGCCAATACAAATGTTCCAGAGCATGTTCATATGAGGTTTCCCGATCTATGGTCGATCGAAATTTTTTATCGATGAGATTGATCAATTCTGTAGACGCGAATTCAATTTTTCTATATTGTGCGCTCTGAAAACCACTTCCAGGAGTTAGGGTAGTTCTGAATTTTAAATATTGTTCCACCTCCATGCCATCTCTCATAATATTGAAAGACGATGTTAACATATCAAAATATCGGCTTATCCGTCGTAATTTGTTCGAGAAAAAAGTAGCGGTAAGGATTTCTTCTTTGGCTACCTGGTCTATTTCCCACAGAACCATTTTAAAAATAAGTTCGTTGATCTGATGATACATAATAAATACCATCTCGTCCGGAAGTGTAGTCCGTTGAATTTGAAGGTGTAATAAGGCATCTGTATGAATATAGTCCCAATAATTAATCGGATTGCTATGCAACAACCCTTCCAGATGGGTCTCAAGATCCTGATCTATGCTATCGTATTTTTGTTTTAATTGTTTGGTTATTTTTTCAACACTCATTAATCTTCGATGTAAATATTAAAAGGATGTTTCAACCCTTTAAATGCTTCAAGATCTGCTCTTAACGATCCTACTGCAAGATCTGCCTTTATGCGCAAAGGTATTTTATTTTTATCATTTGAAACCCAAAGCGTTAAACTTTCTTCTTCTTTAAAGACCCTTCCTGCCATAACATATGGTCTGAATTTTAAGGTATGTACTTTGCCAAATTGGGTTCTAATATATTCTTTACCTAAAAATTTTAATTTGAATCCATAGTTTTCTTGATCAAAAAACATATTTACCGAAACTTCATCTCCAATTTTAAGGCTGTCGACATAAATATTATTTCTTAAATAATAATATGTAGATACCATATCATGAATATTTGGTTTGGTTGCATAAACCTTTTTTGTATTCCTTTTCTTATTATAAACATGAGCACTATTATTTTCATGATCAAACTCGATCTCTATATTCTTGGTATGGCCACCTTCATTTATATCCCTAATAAATTTATAAGGCGCACTAGTGACTTTATCAATATAGCTTTCGTATCTGTCCTTAACTTTAAAGAACCATTTTATAGCACCTGTAGTCCAGCCTTTGCCTTGGATATGATATACTTCTTTACCTTTAAAAGTATAGTCTCTAACGGAAAGGGTGGCATTGCCAGCCTTAAGAAAACCACTGTAACTCATTTTAAACCGAAACCATTCGCCTGCACCAAATGAAGATTCCTGTTTGGGTAAAGAACCTTGAAATAAGAAAATTGCAGCTATTGTAAGTAGTGTCTTGTTCATATTTATAAATTAATTTATAATAACTTTTTAAATCGCATTTTATTATAAATTACAATTTCTGTTCCAAAAGTATTTAACTAAAAACTCCATCAAATATAATGGAGTTTTAAAAAAGTTAAATTTTGAAGGTATTAAAGGGTGCCTCTTAATTGCTGTTCTCTTTCAATTGATTCAAAAAGAGCTTTAAAATTTCCAGCTCCAAAACCTCTTGCTCCCATACGCTGAATAATTTCAAAGAATAACGTTGGTCTGTCTTCTACCGGTTTTGTGAAAATCTGTAATAAGTACCCTTCTTCATCGGCATCAATCATAATGCCTAAGTTTTTTAAAGTCTCAATATTCTCCCGAAGTTTATGACTAAACTCTTCTAATCTTCCCGGAACAGCTTTATAATATTCTTCAGGTGGAGTTGATAAAAATTCGATACCTCTAGCTCTTAATTGAGAAACAGTACTAATTATATCATCTGTTGCTACAGCAATATGTTGTACTCCAGGTCCTTCATAAAAATCCAAATATTCTTCTATCTGAGATTTTTTCTTGCCCTCAGCAGGTTCGTTTATAGGGAATTTAATTCTACCATTACCATTGCTCATAACTTTACTCATAAGAGCAGAGTACTCGGTGTGAATTTGTTTATCATCAAATGACAGGAAATTCTCGAAGCCCATAACATCTTCATACCATTTGACCCATTGATTCATTTCACCCCAACCAACATTCCCAACCATGTGGTCTATATATTTCAAACCAACAGACGATGGGTTGTAATCTGATTTCCATTCCTGGTAACCAGGTAAGAATATTCCTTTATAATTCTTTCGTTCTATGAATAAATGAACCGTATCACCATATGTATGAACACCGGATTTTACTACCTCTCCATGTTCATCTTTTTCAACCATAGGTTTCAAATAAGATTTGGCACCTCGTTTTGTAGTTTCATTATAGGCACTTCGAGCATCTTCCACCCAAAGCGCTACGTACTTAACTCCATCGCCATGTTTTATAATATGCTCATTTATTGGAGATTTACTCGTTAATGGGGTAGTAAGTACAATTCTTATTTTATCTTGTTTTAAAACATAACTTGCTTTGTCTTTAACTCCCGTTTCCAATCCTGCATATGCCAAGGATTGAAACCCAAATGCCGTTTTGTAAAAATGAGCTGCCTGTTTTGCATTGCCCACATAAAATTCGACATAGTCTGTTCCTAAAAGAGGCAGGAAATCTTGTGCACCTTCAAATATTTTTTCTAAACCGTAATCAACGGACTTTATTTCTTTACTCATTATAAACTAATTTTTATTCTAACCATGATTTGTAATAGTCGTCATCTGATATTTTTAATGCTTCTTCAGTTACCTGTAAAGGTTTAAATGTATCTACCATAACCGCCAATTCTTCAGTCTCCGTTTTGCCAATGCTTCTTTCGGTCGCTCCGGGATGAGGTCCATGGGGAATGCCTGCAGGATGCAATGAAATATGTCCGGCTTCTATATCGTTTCTACTCATAAAATCACCATCTACATAATACAAAACTTCATCGCTATCAATATTGCTATGGTTATATGGAGCAGGTATAGAATCCGGATGATAGTCGTAAAGCCTGGGAACAAAACTGCAAACTACAAAAGCATCCGTTTCAAATGTCTGATGCACAGGAGGAGGTTGATGAACTCGTCCTGTTATAGGTTCAAAATCGTGAATTGAAAACGCATAAGGGTAATTATATCCATCATAACCAACAACATCAAAAGGATGGGAGGCATATATCATTTCTATGATCTCATTTTGTTTTTTTACTTTAATTAAAAACTCACCGGATTTGTTATAAGTTTCTAATTCTTCTGGTCTTCTAATATCTCTCTCGCAAAAGGGAGAATGTTCTAATAATTGACCAAACCAATTCCTGTAACGTTTAGGTGTGTAAATTGGTCTGTAGGATTCTACGATAAACAATCTATTCTCTGAGGTATCAAAATCAATCTTATAAATAATTCCCCTTGGGATTAATAAATAATCTCCATATTTAAAATCCAGGTTTCCAAACATGGTGCGTAATTTGCCTGTTCCTTTATGGACAAATATCAACTCATCTGCATCCGTATTTTTATAGAAATAATCGTTTACTGAATCTATAGGAGCTGCTAAAATTATGTTACAATCAGAATTTGCTAAAATCACTTTTCTACTTAAAAGATAGTCCTGAACTGGTTTGACCTGAAATCCCTTTAACCTGTAAGATTGCATATTATTGGCCTTCGCTATTTTAGGGGCAACACTATATTGAGATTTAATTGACTTAACCTGTGTTGGTCTTTGTTCATGGTAACTATTAGTTGACATGCCATCGAAGCCAATTGTTCCAAAAAGTTGCTCATAATACAAACTACCATCAGATTTTCTAAACTGAGTGTGTCTTTTTGGTGGAATTCTACCTAATTTGTGATAAAACGGCATATTATTTTTTTTGTATGAAATTCGTATTGCTCAAACTTGTTTATTTTTAACCAACTAAAATCAAAAATTGATAAGCTTTTTCTCCTCCGGTTAATACCTACAAATATCGTTAAATTTGAGGTAAAATCTTATTTCTTGTTAAAAAGCGTTAAAACCATAATCCTAAATTAAAAAACCAGTGTCCTTCTTTAGATTCTGGTGAATAAGAATATTTGGCTTCTATAGGCCCGAGGAATGTCTCCAAGGAGTAACCCAGAGCGTATCCACTAAAATCCGGATCTGTAAACCATTCTCCAGTATCAAAAATATTATCTTCTACATTGGCATAATTTGCAGAAAAAATCAAATGGCTCTTTCTAATAAATTCATAGTCCAAATTAATGGTACCTTTAACAAAACTATTCCCAGTTAAAGAGATAAAATCGTAACCATAAAAAGAAACGAAATTATTCACAAAATTATTCCCATATCCACCTAGCGCAAAACTTAAGGAATTAACCGAATTGTCTCCAATTTTAAACCCACCTTGAGTATTTATATGAACAGATAAAGTTTTTGTAAACTTAAAAGCATATGCAATATCCGCTTTAGCTATAGAGAATTCAGAGAAATTGTTATTGAAATCCGAAGAGTATAAGTATAAGTTAAAATCACCGTTAAAATAAAAGCCTTTTGTTGGAAAATATTTATCATCGAGCGAATCGTATTTCAAATTTCCGAATAAACTAAAAATGTCGCTGTTCTCAAAGACTGTTCTATCGTCATCTGTATTTTCGACAAATGTTTCTGAGGTAAATTTCAAATGTTTAAGTTCAGCTCCAATTTTAAGCCTAAAATCCTTTCTAAAAAATGTTTGTAAATAAATTTGATTGGTAAAGTCAGACAGATCGACACCTATTTTATTCAGGGTTGTATTTTCAAGTTCAGTTTCAGTTAATAAAAGTGAGGCACTCACATTTTTGTTAAATGTATTCAATCTCGATTTTAAGCCAATACTCCAATATAGGCCTTTATCAATATAGTATTCAAATTCATATCTTATGTTGTCACCTAATACAAAATCAATTGAAGTTAGATCATTATTAAAAAGTAAACGTTTATGCGTTAAGTTTATCAATGCAGCACTTTTATAAAGATCATCAAAATGTAACCCTGCTTTTAGGAGAGTTTTGGTTTCACTTTCTTTAATAGTAGCTTTGAGATGATAACCATCAATATCCTTTTTAAATTGATAAGAAAAATCATCAAAATTACTTGTTGCTACTAAATTGTTAACCCCTTTAATAAAGTCTTTATAGCTTATTGTTTGATTGTTCTTTAATTTAAGTTTACCAAGAATATATGATCTGCGATAGTTTTTATTTCCATTAATGCTGATCGTTTTAATTTTAATACTGTCTAAAGGCACTACCTTCAAATTCTTTGATGGCTTATTAATCTGGGTATGTGCTATTTTTTTGAGTTCCTCAATTTTTGTTAAGGTTGCCTGTTTTCCATTATTAATTATTCTTTTGCCTTGATCAAAGGAGACTACGTTGAACTCTTCGATATCCGGTCTAATGTAAACATCTGTCAATTTCGTTTTGATTTTCATGTCTCGAATCGTACGATAATTATTGATTTGAAGTAAAATTTCCGGTGCCGATTTTAGATGTTCTCTGTCTAACAAATTGTCTTGAACATCTACTCCAATAATAATATCCATTCCTTTTTCTCTTAGCTCCTTTATGGGATAGTTATTGCTCACGCCACCATCGATCAACATTCGATCATTGATGTAAACCGGTTGGAACAATGAAGGTAATGCTCCACTGGCTCTAACAGATTGAGCCAAATTGCCTGTATCTAAAATAACACTTTGGCCGGTCTCCGCATCTGTAGCAATACAAAAAAATGGTATAGGAAGGTTATTAAATTTTTCTATATGGCTAACAGGAAGCGTTAATTTAGAAAGCAGATTAAATACATTTTGGCCTTTAGAAATTGCCGATGGCAGTGAAACCTTAAAATTGTTAAATGGTAATCTCAGGGCATATTTTTCAGATTGCTCCTTCTCATAAAAAGTTCGAGCAGCTCTTGGGATATGATCGTTGATCAGGTCATCGAAATTTAACCCATTAAAAATGGAATCTAATTGTTTTCCGGAATAACCAGAAGCATATAAAGAACCAATTATTGCACCCATACTGGTTCCGGCAATGTGATCTACACGAACTCCTATACTATCTATTGTTTTGAGAACCCCAATATGAGCAAGACCTTTTGCACCACCACCGCTTAAAACTAATCCAACTTTTAGCTCATCTTCTCGATTTTCTTGAGAAAATAATGAACAACTAACTAAAAAACAGATGATAAGTATTTTTTTCAAATTCAATTCTTTTGATAATAGTCGACTATTTTAAGCGCTCTGGTTGCACCAATTACTTTTTCAAGATCTTCAAATTTTGCATTGCTTATCCTTTTTACAGATTTAAAGTGCTTTAACAGCTCTGTAATTGTTTTTTCACCAATACCAGGAATGGTTTCAAGCTCAGTATTTAATGCAGTTTTACTTCTTTTATTCCTGTGATGTTCAATGCCAAAACGATGAGCTTCATTCCGCAGTTGCTGAATGATCTTTAAGGTTTCACTTTTTTTATCTAAATATAAGGGAATTGGATCATTTGGATAGAATAATTCCTCCAATTTTTTTGCTATTCCCACGATAGCAATCTTACCTCTAAGATTAAGTAATTCCAAACTTTTTAATGCTGAAGATAACTGGCCTTTACCACCATCTATAATTATTAATTGTGGTAAAGGTTTTTCTTCATTCAATAGTCGTTTGTACCTCCTGTAGACAACTTCCTCCATTGATGCAAAGTCATCAGGGCCTTCAACCGTTTTTATGTTAAAATGTCTGTAGTCCTTTTTACTTGGCTTACCATCTTTAAATACTACACATGCAGCTACAGGATGAGTTCCCTGAATATTAGAATTATCAAAACATTCTATATGTCTTGGCTCTTCGCTTAGTCGTAGATCCGTTTTCATCTGGGCCATTATTCTTTTAACATGTCTGTCCGGATCAGTAATCTTAATTTGTTTAAAGCGCTCCATTCTGTAGTATTTCGCGTTTCTAATCGAGAGATCCAAAATGTGTTTTTTATCACCTAATTTTGGCACGGTAACCTTAATATTTTCACCTATTCTCACTTGAAAGGGCACATAGATTTCTTTAGAATTTGAATTGAAACGTTGCCTGATCTCGACAATAGCCAACTGTAATAATTCTTTGTTTGATTCCTCCAGCTTTTTTTTAATTTCAAGTGTATGAGACCTGATAATCGATCCGTATGAGAGCTGCAAAAAATTTATATATCCATAGCTTTCATCACTTACAATTGAAAAGACATCGACATTACTTATCTTAGGATTGACAATTGTTGATTTGGACTGGTAGTTCTTTAAAATATCTATTTTCTCTTTAATTCTTTGAGCATCTTCAAAATGCATATCTGCAGCAAATTGTTTCATTTGTTTTCTAAACTGCTGCAGTGAGTCCTTGAAATTTCCTTTTAGAATTTCCCGAATCGCTTTTATGTTCTCAAAATATTCCTCTTCTGTTTCATACCCTTCACAGGCACCTTTACAATTACCCAAGTGATATTCTAAACAAACCTTATATTTCCCGGCCTTGATTTTTTCAGGTGATAGATCGTAATTGCATGTTCTTAATTGATAAAGCCCTTTAATTAGGTCTAATAGTGTTGTTACTGTTCGTACACTGGTATAAGGGCCAAAATATTCGGATCCATCCTTAAGCACTCTTCTTGTAGAAAACACCCTTGGGAACCTTTCTTTTTTAATACAAATCCAAGGATAAGACTTGTCGTCCTTTAACAACACATTGTATCTTGGTTTATACTTCTTAATTAAGTTGTTTTCCAACAATAAAGCATCGGTTTCTGTATCAACAACGATGTGTTTTATTTTATTAATCTTTTTTACCAGTATTTTTGTTTTACCACTATCGAAAGTTTTAGTAAAATAAGAACTGACACGCTTCTTTAAATTTTTAGCCTTTCCTACATAAATGATTACATCGTCTTTATCAAAATACTGGTAAACTCCCGGAGAATCCGGAAGGGTTTGTATTTGTAATTTTAATGCAGGATTACTCATAAGTTCAAAGGTAAATTAAATAGTAGTACCTTAAAAAAATTGAAATTGATTTTTGTTATATTGCGCTCACAGTTATAGACAATGAATATCGTAATCCTATCAAGAAATTCCAATCTTTATTCAACTAACAGACTTGTTGAAGAAGGGGAGAAACGTGGGCATGATATTGAGGTCATTGATCCTTTAAAATGTGATCTGATAATTGAAAAGCAAAAACCAACCATATACTATAAAGACAGGTATTTGGATTATGTCGATGCTATCATTCCAAGAATTGGATCTTCGGTTACCTTTTATGGCTGCGCAGTTGTACGACAGTTTGAAATGATGCATGTTTTTACAACAGTTTCTTCTGATGCCATCATACGATCCAGAGATAAGTTAAGAAGTTTTCAACGCTTATCAAGAGCGGGTATTGGAATGCCTAAAACAGTATTTACAAATTATTCCAGGGATGTTGAGGAAGTAATAAGCCACGTTGGCGGAACTCCAGTAATTATAAAACTTCTTGAAGGTACTCAGGGATTAGGCGTTGTATTGGCTGAAAGTAAAAATGCAGCAGAATCTGTATTGGAAGCTTTTAATGGTTTACAGGCACGGGTAATAGTTCAGGAATATATCAAGGAAGCTAAAGGGGCAGACCTCAGAGCTTTAATCGTGGATAATCAAGTAATTGGAGCTATGAAAAGGCAAGGAAAAGACGGTGAATTCCGATCTAATTTGCATCGTGGAGGAAGAGCGGGATATGTGAAATTAACAGTCGAGGAACTAAAAGCAGCTTTAAGGGCAGCCAAGGCACTTAAACTACCTGTGTGTGGAGTAGACATGTTAGAATCAGATCGAGGACCATTAGTCCTGGAAGTAAATTCAACACCAGGATTGGAAGGTATCGAAAAGGCAACTGAAAAGAACATTGCCAGAGCCATCATCACATTTATTGAAAGAAATGCCAGATAAATGAGTAAAGCAGATATCCTTAATATTTTAGGTGAGAAAGTAAAATTGGGCCAAAGTGTGGAAGCCAGTTTTAGTGTGGCTAAATTGCATTCCAGAAGTCCTGTTGAAGTACCTGTTATCATAAACCGTTCGAAAAAGCCGGGGCCAACAATATTAATAACTGCCGGAATTCATGGAGATGAGGTTAATGGTGTTGAAATTGTTAGACAAATAATAGCAAAAGGCATTAACAAACCGAAAATTGGAACAATAATCTGTATTCCTGTCATTAATATTTTTGGATTTATCCATAAGGACCGTGAGTTTCCTGACGGTCGGGATTTAAACAGATCTTTTCCCGGAAGTAAATCCGGGTCCTTGGCAAGTCGTGTAGCTCATAAATTAATTAATGAAGTAGTTCCTCATGTCGATTTGATTTTGGATTACCATACTGGTGGTTCCGATCGTTTTAATTCACCTCAAATACGAATAGCGCGTAATGACAATTCTTTAGATAATTTAGCGACTATTTTTGGAGCACCTTTTGTTTTATACACCAAGAATATAAAGAAATCTTTTAGAAGCACTTGTCATAAATTAGGAGTTCCTAACCTCTTATATGAAGGAGGAAAGTCTTTTAATATCGATCCCGTTATTACTAATACAGGTGTTAACGGCTGTAAACGTATTCTGAGTCATTTAGGAATGTTACAAAGTAAGTTTAAGGTCAGTAACCCTAAGAAAAAGGCAATTATTATTAGTAGCAGTAAGTGGTTAAGGGCGAAGCATTCGGGAATGTTCAAAGCTTCAGTGAAATTAAACTCATGGGTAGAAAAAAATGATCTTATCGGTAATATCACAGACCCTTATGGAAAATTCAACCATTTTGTAAAAGCGGAATATTCAGGATATATTTTCAATATCAATCATTCACCTTTAGTGTATCAGGGAGATGCCTTATTCCATATTTCAACTAAATTAAAGTAAACTTAAAGCTATTTCTTTGGCTTCTTTTATAGGCCAGCTATCCTGCTGTAAATAACTTTCAATTAATGCGCCTTCAAAAAGTAAATATAGTTTTGAGCCTAATTTATCTGGCTGATCAGTTTTTATATTTTTTGAAACCAAATCATTAATGTAGTTTCTTAGATTTTCCTTATTTCTGTAAATTTCTTCTTTAATTACAGTATTTTGCTTATCAACCTCGGCTAATATATTTTGACTCCAGCCACCTTTAAAATTAGGCTCTCGATACAATTCTCTTAAGAAATCAAAAATTGCCAGGACCTTGACCTTTCCCTTTTGCTTGTCTTTAAGAAAAACATTTAGCTTGTTATAAAACTGTTCTTCCTTATGAGCTAAATAAGCGATGCAAAGGGCATCTTTCGTTTTAAAATGGCTATAAAGGCTGGCTTTAGCCACTTTGGCTTTAGCAATTACTTCATTAATTCCCGTATTATTATAACCATTTTGATAAAATAATTCGGAAGCTGTTTCAATTAATCGGTCTTTTACTGGCTTTTGTTTTTTCATGGGTTGAGTATATTTATCTACTAAATTAGTAAGCAAAAGGATTTAAAACAGACTGGTCTGTTATAGTTTTTAACAAGGTTATGAACTGGAAATCTAAACAAAAAACCAAGTGTCATTCAGAAGGTCGCAACTTGTTGCCATCTGAAGAATCTGTAGTATCAAATAGAGTCATTGAGAAAATTCCAGTTTTTGTTGGTACTTGAAATTATTGTTTCTTTTTTCTGCCTACTCATTCCTTGATCTGTTATTCCTTTTGATTGCAGATTCAATTTCAGTAAAATGTTCATAGTAAACCAGAAAGAAACATTTATATTTAGCCGTGAAAGCTTTGGAAAATGGAATTGGATTACTATGAAAGTACAATCGTTCTTTTAAATTGTTAGTTACTCCAGTATAAAGAACGGTTTTGTATTTATTAGTAAGAATATAAACATAGTAATTGTGATTGCCTTTTGTCTTCATAAATTAAATGTAAGAAAAAGATTCTTCGCTTACGCTCTGAATGACAAGAGTCTAATTTAAGTTTAAGAACATGACAAAACAGGAGTTAAGACAAAAATATAAAGCGTTAAGAAATCAGCTTTCTATTGATAGAATTGAGGACGGTAGCATTGCAATTGCAAATGCTGTTTTAAAATTACCTATTTGGACAAAAGAATATTATCATGTATTTCTATCTATAGTTACCCAGAAAGAAATTAATACAGATCCTATTTTAAGTATTTTGTCCGGAAAGGACAAGCATGTTGTGTTGTCTAAAAGTAATTTTGAAACCTCCACAATGACTCATTTTTTATTAACTGATAACACAATTCTTAAAGAAAATTCATGGAACATTCCCGAACCTATTGATGGAATTATTATAAATCCAGATAAAATTGAAGTTGTATTCATTCCACTATTGGCATATGATAGAGAGGGAAATAGAGTGGGTTATGGTAAGGGGTTTTATGATAAATTTTTAAATGAGTGCAATGCAGGGACTCTAAAAATTGGATTATCTTTTTTCGAAGCTGAAGAGAAAATAAAAGACATTAATATCCATGATGTTAAGCTTGACTATTGTGTTACTCCTCTAAAAATTTATGAGTTTTAGTCTCTTTTTTTAGGGAATACTTTTTTGTTAAATACGATTAGCATAAGAAAACCTGTACTTATTGCCATATCAGCTACATTAAAAACAGGTTCAAAAAAGGTAAAGTAATTACCACCCACGAATGGAATCCATTCAGGTAAAAATCCTTTCCATATTGGGAAGTATAACATATCTACTACATTGCCATGCAATAAAGCATCATATCCACCTTCTTTAGGCAAAAATTCGGCTATTTGTCCAGTACTGTCATTAAATAACAAACCATAAAAGACAGAATCAATAATGTTACCCATGGCACCCGCAAAAATCAAAGAAATGGATAAAATTAATAATTTTGGTCCTTTTGTTCGAATTGTACTAACGAGCCAAAAACCAATTCCTAATATAGCAACAAGTCTAAAAACAGTTAGAATTACTTTAGCCGTCCTATCGGAAATTTGTGTAGTAAAATCACTAAGCTTGGTGCCCCAGGCCATTCCATTATTCTCAACAAAGAGAATTTTAAACCAATCAAATACTGTAACACCCTCTCCTAAAGCGAAATGCGTTTTAATGTAAAATTTGCTTATTTGGTCAATAAGTAAAATGACAATAATTAAAAAGGAAGCTTTTTTAAGAGACATGTCTAGGTGTTGGCTGATATAAAAAACGCCTCAATATACTATAAAGAGGCGTTATTTTTTTACGAGTAGTAAGATTTATTTTTGCATGTTTTTAGCTTCTATGCTTAAGGTGGCATGAGGAACTAACTTTAATCGCTCTTTTTTAATTAGCTTACCAGTAACCCGGCACACACCATAGGTTTTATTTTCAATTCTAATCAGAGCATTTCTAAGATCACGAATAAACTTTTCCTGTCTTATAGCTAGTTGCGAATTGGCTTCCTTACTCATGGTTTCACTACCTTCTTCAAAAGCTTTAAAAGTTGGCGCTGTATCATCTGTGCCATTATTATGATCGTTCATGTAAGCACTTTTAATGAGTTCCAGGTCACGTTGAGCTTTTTCTATTTTTTCTGTTATCAGCTTCTTAAATTCTGCTAAATCCTTATCAGAATACCTGTTATTTGTATCGACTTTCATAATTTAATGTTTTTGTATAAATAATTTGGTATGTACATCGTCAAAATCGATTTCGATACCATTATTTACCGTTTCTAATATTTCTAATTCTTCGGTTAATGTTTCAGCCTTAATATAATCCATATTAGTACTTACAGCATTAACAATATTTTTATCTTTTTGAAGCATGACATCTATTCTGTCAGTAACTTCAAACCCTGAATCTTTACGTAAATTTTGAATGCGATTGACGAGTTCTCGGGCAATTCCTTCTTTACGTAGGTCATCGGTTATGGTAACATCAAGAGCAACGGTTATTGAACCTTCGTTTGCAACAAGCCATCCCTCTATGTCTTGAGATGTAATTTCAACATCTTCAAGCTGTAATGTAATATTTTTTCCGTTAATTTCAACGTCAAAACTACCATTTTGCTCGATTTTTTTGATGTCTTCTGATGTAAATGCACCTATCGCATTGGAAATCAGCTTCATGTCTCTACCAAATCGAGGTCCTAAAACCTTAAAATTAGGTTTTATCTGCTTCACCAGAATATCTGATGCATCTTCCAAAAGATCAATTTCCTTAACATTAACTTCATGCTTAATTAAGTTAGAAACTGCTAAAATTTCTTCTTTTTGAACCTTGTTATCTACAGGGATCATAATTTTATGCAGAGGTTGTCTAACTTTTATCTTCTCCTTAGCCCTTAACGATAATACTAAAGAAGATATTGTTTGGGCATTCTCCATTTTTCGTTCCAGTACTTTATCGACAAATTTTTGATCGTATTCAGGGAATTTCGCCAAATGAACACTACTGAAATCTTCCATATTGGTGTCCCTGATTAAGTCCAAATACAGTCTGTCCATAAAAAATGGTGCAATTGGAGCCCCTAACTTAGCAATTGTCAATAAACAATTATATAATGTCTGGTATGCCGATATTTTATCTTTTTGATAATCACCTTTCCAGAATCTTCTTCTGCTTAATCTAACGAACCAGTTACTTAAATAATCCTGGGTAAAATCTGATATAACTCTGGCGGCCTTTGTTGGCTCATACTCTGCATAATATTCATCTACTTTTTTGATGAGTGTATGTAATTCTGATAATATCCAACGGTCTATCTCAGGTCTCTCACTTAAAGGAATATCTGCTTCAGAATAATCAAACTTATCAATATTGGCGTACAAAGTAAAGAAAGAATAGGTATTGTAAAGTGTACCGAAGAATTTCCGTCTTACTTCTTCGATGCCGTCCAGATCGAATTTTAAATTATCCCATGGATTGGCATTAGCTATCATATACCATCGCGTGGCATCCGGGCCATATTTGCTCAGTGTTTCAAACGGATCGGCAGCATTTCCCAGGCGCTTCGACATTTTTTGTCCATTTTTATCTAAGAGCAATCCATTAGAAATCACATTTTTATATGCTACCGAGTCAAATACCAATGAGCTTATTGCATGCAAGGTATAGAACCATCCTCGGGTCTGATCGACTCCTTCAGCAATTAAGTCTGCAGGAAAGAATTTATTTTCATCGATCAATTCTTTATTTTCAAATGGATAATGCCATTGTGCGAAAGGCATGGACCCTGAATCAAACCAAACATCAATAAGGTCGGCTTCTCGTTTCATTGGTTTACCCGAAGGCGAAGCTAGTACTATTCTGTCTACAATATTTTTATGAAGATCGATCTTCTCATAATTCTCTTCGGAGTTGTTGCCAATTTCAAAAGATTGAAAAATATCTTGCTTCATAAATCTGGCGACAACTGCTTTTTGCATTTCTGCTTTTAATTCTTCAACAGATCCAATACATATTTCTTCACTACCGTCATCTGTTCGCCATATAGGTAGTGGTGTCCCCCAAAAGCGTGACCGGGATAAATTCCAATCATTTGCATTTGCCAACCAGTTTCCAAATCGACCTGTTCCTGTGGATTTTGGTTTCCAATTAATGGTTTCATTAAGGTCGAACATTCTATCCCTTTTTTCTGTGACCTTAATGAACCATGAATCCATGGGGTAGTATAAAATTGGTTTATCTGTTCTCCAGCAGTTAGGATAGCTATGTTTGTATTTTTCAACCTTAAAGGCTTTATTCTCTTCTTTTAATTTTATGGCTAGTTCTACATCTACAGATCGCTCAGGTGCTTCACCATCATTATAATATTCATTCTTAACATACTTTCCGGCATGCTCCTTCATTTCTGGTCTGAATCGACCTTGTAGGTCCACTAAAGGCACCAGGTTGCCGCTATCATCCTTGACCAACATGGGTGGTACTTCGGGTTTGGCTTGTTTTGCCACCATGGCATCGTCTGCTCCAAAAGTTGGGGCCGTATGTACGATGCCTGTCCCATCTTCGGTAGTTACAAAATCTCCGGCAATAACCCTAAATGCGTTTTCAGGATTGTCATTAGGCAAAGCATAAGGTAACAATTGTTCATAGGTGATGCCTAATAGTTCTTTTCCTTTAAATTCTTTCAATACAAAGAATGGAATTTTTTTATCCCCTGGTTTGTAGTTCTTTAAATCTGAATTGGACTCCACTTTCAAGAATCTTCCATCAAATTGGTAATCCACAAGGTTTTTAGCTAAAACAACTTTAATTGGTTCAAAAGTATATTGGTTGTAAGTTTCAACCAGAGCATAATCTATTTTTTTACCTATGGTTAAAGCCGTATTACTAGGTAAGGTCCAGGGTGTAGTGGTCCAGGCCAGTAGGAAAACGGTTCCTTCAACCTTTAAAAAATCTGGCAGTGATTCCTGATTAGCCTTGAATTGAGCAACAACAGTAGTATCTGTTATATCCTGGTAAGTACCAGGTTGATTCAATTCATGTGAACTTAAACCAGTTCCTGCCTTTGGAGAGTATGGTTGTATTGAATAGCCTTTATAAAGCAATTTTTTGTCGTAGATCTGCTTTAATAACCACCAAACTGTTTCCATGTATTTTGGTTTAAAGGTGATATATGGATCATCCATATCTACCCAGTACCCCATTTTTTTTGTGAAATCGTTCCAGACATCTGTATAACGCATGACTGCTTTTTTACAGGCTTCGTTATAGGCTTCAATGGATATCTTTTTACCAATGTCCTCCTTGGTGATTCCTAGTTCCTGTTCTACTCCCAATTCAATGGGCAGACCGTGAGTATCCCAACCGGCTTTTCTTTTAACCTGGTAGCCCTTCATGGTCTTATATCTTGGGAAGATATCCTTAATTATTCGAGACAAAACATGATGAACCCCAGGTAAGCCATTTGCAGAAGGTGGCCCTTCAAAAAACACATAAGGCTGTTTTCCTTCACGTGTAGAAATGCTCTTCTCAAAGGTTTTATTAGCTTGCCAATAATCTAAAATGTCATTGGCAACTTTTGGTAAATCAAGTCCTTTATATTCAGGAAACATAGAGTTAATTTTTCTTGCTAAACAATTAAGTGTGCAAAATTAATGATTTCTGTTTAATTGTATGATTTTAAACAAAAAAAAGCCGAAATAATTACAATTCCGGCTTTTAGGCTTAATTAGAGGTTTTGTTATTCTAATTAATAATAACTTTTTTATCTATAGTTTGATCGTTAGTTGTGTTTATGCTTACAATGTAAACACCACTACTAAGCTCAGAGACATCCACTCCATTTTCAAGGGCCTGATTATTAACGGAATTAAAGATCTTGACTTTCTGACCCAGCAAGTTTAAAATAAATAATTCCTCAACCTGATCTGTTAATTGTTTCACATATAATTTGTCCTCCGGCTGATTCACATAAACAAGTATATTATTGGTTATAATTTCTTCTGTTGATAGTGTGGATGGATCCTGGAATACAATATCAAATCTTTCTGTGAATGTTCCTGCTTCTGAGGTAAAGCTATAAGGATCTGTATCTCTAAGGTTATAAGACATTCCATTGAGGTTATCTATCAGGAAGATGTCTTGATCTTCTGGAAAGTTAGATATCTCAGTAGATTTTAGAGTATAGGTATGGTTACCGGATGCATGTAATACCAAATCTATGACCTTATCTTGTGTATAAGGAGCAAAGGCCTGAATTACATATTGTTGTTCGTTTAATAAGCTACCTGTGTCATCTTCGGGAGGATCGTTTATTAATCCACCATCCAGACCATAATCATAGCCATCTGTAGCATCTGGAGTAAATCCAAGCACAAAACTTCTGCTTGCACCACTCGAGACTCCGAATTCCAGGCGTAAAATCTGGGTTTCGGATGCCGTGTCTTCAGTACCCGATTCCGAATTATTTGTTCCAGATGTTCTAAAGAACGAGGAGCCATTATCGGCATAATTAACATCTTCCTGGTCTGCTAACACATCACTTTCTTTAACAAATACACGTTGTCCATTATTAAATTCAATATTCCCATCGTTTTCAATTTCTACGAAGAAACCTTGTCCTACAGAAATGTAGAATGTTGGTTTTTTAATGCCTTGTGTTTGTACCTGGTCTGCAATTGGAATGCCAGGGTACTGATAAGCTCTTTCGGTAGTTAGGTTATTAATAAAACCATATCCACCTTCATAATCTGCAAGAAAGTGTGATCTTCCGGCCCATTGTTCCCA
>CAJIBV010000363.1_pt1 | contig 20875 bp, 20 predicted proteins | sample 9199431 | NCBI WGS metagenome assembly CAJIBV01 (sample SAMEA7708314, study PRJEB35096) | sediment metagenome | biome: marine neritic benthic zone biome [ENVO:01000025]; feature: sediment [ENVO:00002007]; material: shallow marine sediment [ENVO:03000034] sea grass bed [ENVO_01000059] ...
ATAGTTCCTCGTGGAAGATCCTTAGGTGCTGCCTGGTATTTACCTGAGGAAAGACTCATTGTTCATCCTGAGCAAATGTTGGATGAAATGTGTGCAGCATTAGGTGGAAGAGCAGCTGAAAAAGTTATTTTTAATAAAATCTCTACAGGGGCCTTAAGTGATTTGGAAAAAGTTACAAAACAGGCCAGAGCGATGGTGACTGTTTATGGGTTAAGTGATAAAGTCGGAAACTTAACTTATTACGATTCGTCTGGACAAAATGAATATGGATTTACAAAACCATACAGCGAACAAACAGCTGAGTTAATTGATAAAGAAATTTCAGATATCATTGAAAAGCAATATCAAAGAGCGATAAAAATTCTTAAAGAAAATAAAGATAAGTTAACAGAACTAGCTGAAGTGTTGCTTGAAAAAGAAGTAATTTTTAAGGATAATTTGGAAAAAATATTCGGAAAAAGACCTCACGAAAGGGAAATTCTGGAATAATTAACAACATTTAATTTAAATCTAAACCTTGAAAAAACACCAATTTGTAGAGGTTTAAATTAAGATTTTTTATCTTTGAGATAATACGTTGGATGTAGTGTAGTTTAAAATTTAAAATGAGTCTTTTTAGCAGAATTTTTGGCAAAAAATCTAAAGACCTACCAGAAGAAATTTCTGCAGGGCGAGGTAAATATATGCCTGAAATAAAGATTCCTGTAGATGAACGTTTTACAATTAACTTTAAGGCAAATGGAGGCAAGTTTTTGTATTGTGATAACATTGATGAAATTTACTACAGTCTTGAACAAATTTTATTAGAAAATAATTGGGACAAAGAAAAAGTAATGGTTATTGATGATAGAATTAAAGTACTTTTTAAGGATTACAATTTAAACTTTACAAAGAGAAACTCTGAAGCTTCTTATTTTTTATCTACCTGTGAAAACCTTATTGCCGATGATGGATCCATTTTAATTTCTTCAAATCAAATTGCAGAAAAAAAATTGACAGAACTTCCGCTTAACTTTGTGATCTATGCAACAACGAGTCAATTAGTTGAAAACATTGGTGAAGGATTACGAATTATAAAGAATAAAAACAAAAATAAAATACCTACGAACATTACTACTATCAAGCATTTTAAAAACAAGGAAGATAAAGATTTTTTAAGTTATGGTAGTAGCACAAAAAACTTATATTTGCTGCTATTAGAAGATCTGTAATCCATGAAAGAACTTGTAATTAGGGCTATCTCTGGTGCTTTGTACATTGCACTTTTATTGCTAACACTCTATTCCGAAAATGCTTTAATAGCACTGTTCTTTGTTTTTGGTATTATATGTATGTTAGAATTTAACAGACTCATTAGGCTAAAAAGTGTCATCCCTTTTATCATTTTCATTTTGTTGTATGGGATTTTCGGATTCTGGCAAAATGTTATGAATTCTGATAAGGGCTTTGATGAGGCTACTCAAATATTACATGTAATAACCATATTTGTTCAATTGATCCTTATTAAGGATCTGTTTTCTGAAAAAACAATCCCATTATTCCAATCTAAAAGATTTATCATTACCACATTTTATATAGCTAGTGGTTTTATATTTTTGGTGCTAATTGCAGATTATTATGTTATTTATAATCCTAATATTCTTTTAGGCTGTTTTATTTTAGTTTGGGCGAATGACTCCTTTGCTTATTTAATTGGCAAAAACTTTGGGAGGCAAAAATTATTCCCGAGTGTATCACCTAAAAAAACCGTTGAAGGATTTTTAGGTGGGTTATTTTTCGCTTGCCTAACCAGTTATTTTATCACACGATACTCATCAACATTAAATTTTACAAATTGGTTAATTTTAGCAATTATTATAAGCGTATTTGGTACAATTGGCGATTTAATAGAGTCTAAATTTAAAAGGCAAGCTAACGTAAAGGACAGTGGAGTCATTATGCCGGGACATGGTGGATTATTGGATAGATTAGATAGCATTATATTCGCAGCCCCTTTTATATATTTGTTTTTACGAATACTAAAATATGTTTCATAAAGAAGGACATAAAATATTACTTATTTCATTTATCTCGCTATTAGGATTGAGCTTGATTACAGATCAATTTATTGAATTGAAATGGTTAAAGATCTCAATATTAATTATCATTTTAATATTGTTTATTTTGGTCGCCCAATTCTTTAGGAACCCTAAACGCAATACTAATCTTAACGACAAACAAGTTCAATCATGTGTAGATGGGAAAGTAGTGGTTATTGAGGAAGTATTTGAAAAAGAATACTTTAAAGATAAACGGATGCAGGTTAGTGTTTTCATGTCACCTGTTAATGTTCATGTGACACGTTATCCGATTAGTGGAAAAATAATAATTAGCAAATACCATCCTGGCAAATATTTAGTTGCATGGCATCCTAAATCCAGTGAAGAAAATGAACGTACCACTGTTGTGATTGAAAATGAAACCTTTGGTAAAGTTCTTTACAGGCAAATTGCAGGAGCTATGGCAAAACGCATAGTAAACTATGCAGAAGTGGATAATAAAGTTGTGCAGGGTACAGACGCAGGATTTATAAAATTTGGAAGTAGAGTAGATTTATTTTTACCTTTAAATACAAACATAAAGGTTCATCTGAACCAAAAAGTTATAGGGGGAATAACAGTAATTGCAGAACAGTAATGAATTCTAAAGACTTAGATATAGAATTTAAAGAAGCTGTAGAAAGAATTAATGCATACACAGACCCATTTCCGGCGGATGTGCTTTTAAAATTATACGCTTACTACAAAAAGGCTACAAACGATTACGGTAGGCCTAGTAGTAAGAAACCTATAATTAACGCCTTTAAGACCAATGCCCTTTTTCAATTAGAAGATATTACAGAAGATGAGGCAAAACAAAAGTATATTGAGTTGGTTAACAATTATTTTCTGTATAGAAAATAACACTTTTGATTTTAATATTAAAAAGATGTAACTTCCACTTTTTCCAATAATTTTAAAAAATAGAGCATGTATGTAAAAAGGAATTATGGCTTTTGGATGACATTCAATTGGTCCAAAAAGCCATTCATATTAGGAACATTATATAGTTTAGTTTTATGTTTAATTTCTTATTTCTTAAATATATATATATTAATTCCCTGGAGTGCTATTACGGTAATCGGTATAGCAGTCGCATTTTATCTTGGTTTTAAGAACAATAGTTCCTATGACAGAACATGGGAAGCGAGAAAAATATGGGGAAGCATTGTAAATAACAGCAGAACATTCGGAGCAGCTGTAATTTCTTTTGTTCAGGGAAAAGAACAATCTGATATCAAAAAAGAATTAATATACAGGCATATCGCTTGGTTAAATACTTTGACCAGACAATTAAGGTTAGGTCGCCCATGGGAACATTCCGAAGAAAGGATAAAAGATCTATATTCTTCAGAAGTTTGCCAAGAATACAATACTGATCTTAATTCAGTATTGAAAAAATATCTCTCCGATGATGATATTAAGCAAATAGAAAATAAAAGTAATAAAGCAACTCAAATTCTTAAAATTCAATCAGAAAGACTTCAGGAACTTAAAGATCAAAAATATTTTGAAGATTTCAGACATATGGAATTTCATCAATTAATAACTACCTTTTATGAAGATCAAGGTAAATCAGAAAGAATTAAGAATTTTCCATTTCCCAGACAATATGCCTCTACTGCCCTTTGGATGACGGTATTATTTAGTTTTTTTGTTCCATTTGGAATGTTAGATGTCTTTAAAAATGTAGATGGTTGGATGTTTTGGGTCTGTCCAATATTATCTGGATTGATTATTTGGATTTTCTTTTTGATGGAGAAAATTGGTGATTATTCTGAAAATCCTTTTGAAGGATCCTACAATGATGTTCCAATATCATCTATCTCTCGTGGAATAGAAATTGATATAAGGGAAATGATTAACGACCAAAACATTCCTAAACCAATTGAAGACAATAATGGATATTTATTATAAAAATTAAAATTTGTGCAGATGAATTCAAAAATAAAAAAAGAATACAGCAATGGAGAACTCACAATAGTATGGAAACCAAGTTTATGCATACATGCCGGGGAATGTGTAAAAGCATTACCAGGAGTTTATAAGCCTAAAGAAAAACCTTGGATTACTATAGAAAATGCAACAACTAAAGAGTTAATAGAACAAATAAATAAATGTCCATCTGGTGCGTTAAGCTATTACATAAGGGAAAATAATAAAATAAAATCGGAAACCATGGAAACGAATATTGAAGTATTAAAAAATGGGCCATTAATTGTGCATGGTGAAATCAAAATAAAGGATATAGAAGGTAAAGAAACAGTAAAGAGCAAAACTACCGCATTTTGCAGGTGTGGAAGTTCTAAGAAGAAACCATATTGCGATGGTGCCCACTCAAAAGTAGGATTTAAGGATTGATCCTTTAATTCAAACTCGCCAGGCTGGCTTTTAACGTTTCAATCTTCGCTAAAGCATCCGATTCTTTTTTCTTTTCACTTGCCACAACCTGTTCCGGTGCATTGTTTACAAATCTCTGGTTAGACAGTTTTTTCTGTACAGATCTTAAGAAACCTTCCGTGTAATTTAGCTCTTCCGTCAATTTTTTAATTTCCGCCTCCACATCAATATTGCCTTGCATTGGTACAAAATATTCATTGGATTTTACTCTAAAGGTAAGTGCACCCTCAACAGCATCAGAGACGTAATCAATTGCTTCCAGGTTGCCTAACTTGATGATGACCTCATCAAAAGTTGTCTTTACTTTTTCGTTATTGATTATGGAGAATCTAATTTTATTCTTAAAGGACAGGTTCTTTTCTTTTCTTATGGTTCGTATTCCGGAAACCACTTCCTTAGTAAAACGAAACTCAGAGATCAATTCATTCTTAATGGCTTTAGATTTTGGCCATTTCGCAACAATTATAGCTTCTTCACGTCTTCGTTCTGCCATATATTGCCAGATCTCCTCAGTAATGAATGGCATAAAAGGATGTAATATCCTCAATAAATCCTCAAAAATGGCATTCACAGCTTTAAATGTCTTAGCGTCAATAGGTTTCTGATATATCGGTTTTACAATCTCTAATAACCAGGATGCAAAATCGTCCCAAATTAATTTATATGTAGACATTAAGGCATCAGACAACCTGTATTTACTGAAATGGTCTTCAATTTCTACTAATGTTTGTTGAAATTTTGATTCGAACCACTCTATAGCAACCTCACTAGAGTTTGGTTGTTCAATGTTTTCACTTACCTCCCATCCCTGCACCAATCTGAAGGCATTCCATATTTTATTAGCAAAAGCTTTGCCTTGTTGACACTTGTCCTCATCAAACAATAAATCATTTCCTGCTCCTGAACTCAACAATAACATGCCTGCCCGAACTCCATCGGCACCGTATTTTTCAATCAGTTTCAAGGCATCTGGAGAATTACCCAATTGTTTGGACATTTTTCTGCCTTTTCCATCTCTTACTATTCCAGTAAAATATACATTCTCAAAAGGTTTTTCGTTTCTGAATTCATAGCCAGCAAAGATCATTCTTGCTACCCAAAAGAAAATGATATCTGGCGCAGTAACCAGATCATTAGTTGGGTAATAGTAGTTTATCTCTGCATTATCAGGATCTCTTATACCATCAAAAACGGAAATAGGCCAAAGCCATGAAGAGAACCAGGTATCAAATACGTCTGAATCCTGATTTAGATCATCGATTTCAAGATTTTTATTTCCGGACTTTTCCTGAGCAAATTTTAGAGCTTCTTCTTTGTTCTCTGCAACTACAAAATCGTCCTTAGAATCACTATAATAATAAGCAGGAATTTGTTGTCCCCATATCAATTGACGAGAAATATTCCAATCTCGGATGTTTTCCATCCAATGACGATAGGTGTTTTCCATCTTTTTTGGAAAAAACCTAATGTCTCGATCCTTTAGAACCGATGAAATAGCAGGTTTTACCAGCTTATCCATTTTTAAAAACCATTGATCACTTAATCTTGGTTCTATAACGGCTTTAGTACGTTCGCTTTTACCTACTTTATTAATATAATTTTCGATTTTGATCAAATAGCCTTTCTCATCTAACTCCTTAATGATCTCCTTTTGAACAACGAAGCGGTCTTTACCTTCATAATGCAATCCGTAGCTGTTTAAGGTGGCGTCATCATTAAATATATCAATTAATTCAAGATTGTACTTTTCACCCAATTCTTTATCATTCACATCATGTGCCGGTGTCACCTTTAAACACCCTGTTCCGAATTCGATATCAACGTAATCATCTTCAATTATTGGAATAATTCGGTTACAAATCGGAACTATAGCCTTTTTACCTTTAAAATGTTTGAATCGTTCGTCGTTCGGATTAATGCATATCGCCGTATCACCTAGTATGGTTTCCGGACGTGTGGTTGCAATGATAACTTTTTCTTCGCTACCTATTAAATCATATTGCAAATAGTACAAATGACCTTGTTTTTCCTCATAAATGACTTCTTCGTCAGACAATGTGGTTTTTGCTTCAGGATCCCAATTTACCATCCTGTAACCTCTGTAGATAAGGCCCTTATTAAAAAGGTCTATAAAAACTTTGATTACGGATTCACTCAAAGCATCATCCATAGTGAATTTAGTTCGTTGCCAATCACAAGAGCAGCCTAATTTCTTTAATTGCTCAAGAATAACTCCTCCATATTCCTCTTTCCAATCCCAGGCATGTTCTAAGAATTCCTTTCGGGATAGGTCACGTTTGTCTATTCCTTGTTCTTTTAGTTTTGCGACAACCTTAGCTTCTGTAGCAATAGATGCATGGTCTGTTCCAGGAACCCAACATGCATTTTTACCAAGTAATCGTGCACGACGAACCAAAACATCCTGAATGGTATTATTAAGCATGTGTCCCATATGCAAAACTCCTGTAACATTAGGTGGAGGAATTACAATAGTATATGGTTCTCTTTCGTCTGGAATTGAATGAAAATAATTATTTTTCATCCAGTAATCATACCATTTACTTTCTACCTGACTGGCATCATATTTTGATGGAATGTTCATACTTTGGAATAGTTTTTGAAATATGTCATGCAAAAGTACTTATATTTCTTTTTCTGAAAAAAATTTAGAGAAGTTTAAGTCATATCCATTTTTAAGCGATGTGCATTACGTCTAATAATTTTGCAGATTGAAGAAAAAGTAAGTATGTTTACATTTAAATTAAAAATGATAGTGATGAAAAAATTAATAGCAGTATTATTTATAAGTATAATTAGCTTCGGTGCGTTTGCACAGGAAAAAAAAGCTAAAATTGAGTTTAAAGAAACTACAATTGATTACGGAACTATAGAAAAAGGAGCTGATGGTGTTAGAACATTTGAATTTACTAATACCGGAGATGCACCATTAATAATCAGCAAAGTTAATTCAAGTTGTGGGTGTACGGTTCCTAAAAAGCCTGAGGGACCTATAATGCCTGGTGAAACTGGAGAAATAAAGGTTAAATACGACACTAAAAGAGTGATGCCGATTAGAAAAACTATAACTGTATTATCCAATGCTGAAACGCCAACAGTGGCACTTAAAATAAAAGGAAATGTAATCGATCCTGATAGTAAAAGTGTATTGGCTAAAGATAAAAGTATACTTGAACAATAAAATTATTAGCGTTTATTATAAAAAGCCTTCCTCTTTTGGAAGGCTTTTATTTTATAGGGCTTTCTAGTCTAAAAACGAATGTCATAGGAACTCCATTTCTTTCTATTTTAAGACGAATTTTACTACCTGTCTCACCATAAAAGAAATGAATTATTTCCTGTAGATTGTAATTGTAAGTAGCTTTATTATTTATATATAACAAAACATCTCCAACTTTTAAACCAATTCTATCTGCTGGAGAGCCCTTTCTAAGTTCAACAATTCTAAATGCAGGTTTTACTGACAGCTTATATTTTGTATCGAAAATAATCCTTGAGCCAGTTGCATTATTTTCATTGAATGAATTATTGCCCTGCAGATTTACCCTGGATTCCTTTTGTTTGACAACACGGATTCCGCTTTGTTCCAGCTCAATTCCACTTTTGTTATAGTTAAACGGATCATTGAAGTATCTGTTTTTCTTAATTGTTATTTTTGAATTTGTATAATCCACTATTAAATTGAATCGTTTCAACAATCCAGCAGAAAAACTCCCATTTCGTTCTTCAAACTTTTTAGCATAAACAATTGACAAAGAGTCTGGAAAAGCCACATTTACATCTTCCAGAACAAAACTATTAATCATGACTTTATCTACTTTAGATCGTTTACCATATACACTACCACTTAATCCATGTCCTAAAAAATCATCAAAATATTTCTTATCTAGTACAATACCGTCTTCCAGGCTTTCAAATAGCCATAAAGCGTCACTACCTCCTGAATCAATTAATAGTTTAACTGGAACTTGTTTGTCCTTAATTTTTATATCTACATTAAAATAAGGTTTGCTACTGTAAAACTCTAAATCCAAAGTTTCACATTTCTTACATTCTTTATATTCAAAAGTTCCAGGATTGTTAAGTCTAATATATTTTGCAGAATAATTTATTTCAATTATAAAATCTTTAAATAAATCATATCCTATTATGCCATGAATAGGGATGCCTAATCGTGGAGCAAAATTTAATTTTTCATTGAATACTGCAAACAAACTTTGATTAATATTGATGGCATTACCAATCTTAACAATATTATTTCTGGATCTAATAGCTTCTATAGGTTCGCCTTCACCCAAACCTCTTAAGTAAATAATTTCGGGTTCATTTATCGCCAATGAATCAGTTGAGTTTAAAAAATTAAATATTATGGGCTTTCTCACACCGGAGTCCAGTAAAAAAGTTAATTCAGCACCATTTACTTCAACAGGGATCACAATTAAATTATTGATAAGTTTAAATCTTATTTTATCACTCTCCTTGTTGTCCTGAAGTACAAATTTGCCTTGGGAATAACTAGAATATGTAACTAAAAAGATGAAAATTAATTGAAATAAAATCTTCATTAAACGGAAGCTTGAAAGGTCTATACTTCAATTTACAAATCTTTAGGTCAAATAAGGTAATTGCCTTGAAAATTTAAATAAACTTTAAGATAATTTTCGCAACTTTGTTGTGTAAAAGTCCAAGAGAATGCCAACTATTTCCAAAAAAGGTAAATTAATGCCTGAATCTCCGATAAGAAAGCTTGTTCCTTATGCTGAAAATGCCAAAAAAAGAGGAGTTAAAGTATACCATTTAAATATTGGCCAGCCTGATATAAAAACACCAGATGTTGCATTAAATGCCATTAAAAACAATAATCTTAAAATTATAGCGTACGGTCGTTCAGAAGGCTCTGTAGAATATAGAAATAAATTGGCTGGGTATTATTCTAAAAACAACATTCATGTTAATTCGAATAACATAATTGTAACCACAGGTGGAAGTGAGGCCTTGCTATTTACTTTTGGAAGTATAATGGATACGGGTGATGAAATCATAATTCCAGAACCTTTCTATGCTAATTACAATGGCTTTTCAACAGCATCAGGTGTTAACGTAATTCCTGTAATATCTAAAATTGATAATAATTTCGCATTACCACCAATTGAAGAATTCGAACAACTTATTACACCTAAAACAAAAGCCATATTAATTTGTAATCCAGGAAATCCTACAGGATACCTTTATAGTAAACAAGAGATCCGGAAATTATCTAAAATTGCGAAAAAACATGACTTGTTCTTAATAGCGGATGAGGTTTACAGGGAATTTGTTTACGACGGTGAAAACCACCACTCTGTTATGGAGGTAGAAGGCATGGAAGATCATGCTATAATGATTGATTCCGTATCGAAACGATACAGCATGTGTGGGGCGAGGATAGGTTGTATCGTGTCTAAAAACAAACAAGTTATTGAAACCGCTCTTAAATTCGCCCAAGCCAGACTTAGCCCACCGACTTATGCACAAATTGCCAGTGAAGCAGCACTGGATACACCACAAAGCTATTTTGATGATGTAATTGACGAATATGTTAACAGAAGAAACATTTTGATAAAGGAGCTTAAACAAATAGAAGGTGTTACAGTAGCAAAACCTAAAGGAGCTTTTTACTGCATTGCCGAATTGCCAGTAAAAGATGCTGACGGTTTTTCTCAATGGCTACTTGAAAAATTCGACTTAAATGGTGAAACTGTTATGATAGCTCCAGCAGCGGGATTCTATTCAACGAAAGGATTGGGGAAAAATCAAGTAAGAATCGCTTATGTTCTTAACAAAGATGACCTAATAAAATCTGTAAAAATTTTAAAGGAAGCCCTAAAGCAATACAATTCTTAATGAACATATTAAAGAATATATCCCTAAAACCGTTTAATACTTTTGGAGTCGAATTCTTTGCAAAAGAATTTGTAAATATTACGTCTGAAAAAGACTTAATCCATATACTTGAGGAATACAGAAATTCAGAGAAATTTATTTTAGGCGGAGGCAGTAACCTTCTACTTACAAAGAACATTGATGCACTTGTAATTCATATTAATATTAAGGGTAAAGAAGTCATTAGGGAAGAAAACAATACTGTTCTTGTAAAAATTCATGCCGGAGAGAACTGGCATAACTTCGTACTATGGTGTATTGAAAATAATTTTGGAGGAGTTGAAAATTTATCATTGATTCCTGGTAATGTTGGTACTGCTCCTATACAAAATATTGGTGCTTATGGTGTTGAAATTAAGGATGTATTTGTTGAATGTGAGGCAATAAACGTAGACACCTTTGAAAATAAAATATTTAAAAAAGTAGCTTGTAATTTTGATTACAGGAACTCCATTTTTAAAAATGATCTTAAGGGAAAATACATCATTACCAATGTAACTTTTAAACTATCTAAACAAGTTCATACTCTTAATACATCTTATGGTGCCATCCGATCTGAAAAAAAACAAAAAAATATTACATCACCAACTTTAAAAGATGTATCCGATGCTGTTATTAAAATTCGGCAAAGCAAATTACCTGATCCTAAAGAAATTGGTAATAGTGGTAGTTTTTTTAAAAATCCTGTCATTACAGAAGGTCATTTCTTAAAGTTAAAGAATAATTTTCCAGAAATTCCAAATTACAGAGTGACCCAAAATGAAATTAAAATTCCGGCAGGTTGGCTTATAGAAAAAGCGGGATTTAAGGGTAAACGATTTGGAGATTATGGGGTACATAAAAACCAAGCATTGGTTTTAGTTAATTATAATTCTGCTAACGGGAACGATATTTATAATTTGTCCCGGTTAATTCAAAATACAGTGAAAAGGCTTTTTGATATAAATCTAGAAGCTGAAGTTAATGTGATTTAGATCCAATTTTCAACGGTATTTTTTTCTGATAATCTCTTCAAATTTCACTTTAACTTATTTCTGGGCAATTCATCTAAATCTTTGTTCACTGCGGCTTCCATTTTATACTTTTGAATTAATTAATGGTGTTTTTTTTTACCATTAATTAAACAATTCCCTCCTAAGACTAAGTAATGAAATCTTTTATTAACAAAATTAAATATACGCTCAAGCGTCATCCTTTTTTGATGAAGGCCCGATGGTTCATGATTACACGTGAACCACGATTTTTAAAGTTTAAAGAGGAGAATTACAATGCTTATAACAAAAAAGAAGATATCCATTCTATTTTTTTTGAGGACAATCCTTTGACTGAAGCAGAACAAAAGTTATCTACTTTGGTCAAGGTCATAAAAATTGCTGAACATTTTAACACATTCTTTAAAAGAGGACCAGGATTAGGTTACTCTTCCAAGGATAGTTATATAACAATGCGATATAAAAAAGGTGGTGTTTGTAGTGATTATGCTCAAGTATTTATTAATTTTTGTATTATTAATGATATTAAAGTAAGAGAATGGGGAATTGGTATACCAGGAATGGCTGGTGGGCATTCCATCAATGAATTTTATTCAGAAGAATTAGCTAAGTGGATTTTAATAGATATCCATAACTGTGTGTTTGTAATGAATAAATCATCACAAGAGTTATATTCAGTTAAACAATTGGTTGACTACATAAGCGGTTTTAATGCTGATAACCTCACATTGGAAGATATGGTCGATAACAGGAAAGGTTCAAGCAAAGAATATTTAGCAAAATACTTTTTTAATGATAAAAATCTTTTCTTCCTTATTACAAATTATAAAGTGAGCAAAATGGACTCTCTTTTAGCCTTCCAGAAAAGAGTTCCATTGGTTTTTATCCATACCTTATTGATCGTTCTTCGACGATATTTTAATTACATGTTCTATGTAAATGAAAGTAATATTTCTCAAGTACGAGAATCTTTACGACCTTTTATTCAGTATACATATGCTAAAACGTATATGAAGCAGCTTTCAGAAGGTGCCTTTGCAGAAGCATAAAATTAAAAAGCCTTACGTTTGTAAGGCTTTTTTTAGATAATTGTATATTTTATGAAAAAGCTATTAATCAATCTTCTAGGAAGTTACAATTATCTAATATTTTTAATACTAAATTTAGTACCTTAGTTTAAGAGCTTTAATTTAAATACGTTTTAAATAAGGTTTTGGATTTTTTCTATCCACATAAATTAAATAGTACTTATATCAATGCAACGTAAAATTGAAAAAGATATTATACAATTATTAAAAATTGGTGATAAAAAAGCTTTATCCCTGTTATATAGTAATTATTCTGATTCATTATACGGAGTTGCATTAAAAATTACCAGGGATGAGGCCTTGGCTAAAGACGCTTTACAAGAGAGTTTTGTTAAGATCTGGAAAAACTCACATAAATACAATCCAGAAAAGGCAAAACTATTTACCTGGCTATACAGAATAACAAGAAATACTGCTATTGACAAGCTTAGAAGTTTTAATAATAGAAATAGCAGAGAAGTCCAAATTGATTCTTCTAACGTATATACTGTACCAACGAATAGTTTAAATCAAGATGTAATTGACTTAAAACAACACGTTGATAAATTAGAAGAAAAGTATAAAACAGTACTTAACGCCTTGTTTTTTGAAGGGATGACCCAACAAGAAGCTAGCGATGAACTAAATATACCTTTGGGCACAATTAAGTCAAGACTTAAAATTGCACTCAGAGAGTTAAAAAAGGTATATAACGTATAGTTTAAAAAACTTAAAATAATAATTATGAAAGATCTTTACTCTTTTTTAGAATCTGGTCTCTTAGAAAAATATGTTGTTGGTGACACGAATGACGAGGAAAATGTTTTGGTCGAAAGTTATATTTCAAAATTCCCAGAAGTAAAATCTAAATATGAAACGCTTCAAGATAATCTTGAGATGTTATCAGAACTAGGCGCCGTTAAGGCTCCAAAAGATTCCTTGAATTTCATATTAGATGCTGTCGAAGAAGGCAAGGTAATTCATTTGCATAAAGAACGTAAAAGAGTTCGTATTTGGTATAGCTTTGCGGCTAGTGCTGCAGCAATATTATTTGCGACAACAGCTGCTTTCTTTTTCTTCCAAAATCAAAAACTAATTGATGAGAATCAAGTAGTCGTTGAGGAAATTTTCGATTTAAGAAGTGATATAGAATATACCAATAAAAAGTTGGAGAGTGTAATGCAGCAGTTCATGAGGCTCAATAATCCTGAAACCGAAAAATATATCATTAGAGGTAATCAGCGAGCAAAAAATTTAAAAACAGTTGCTTATATTAATCCAAAGGAAAAAACATCTATGATCGAAGTTGTTTCACTTCCTCAATTACCAGAGGAACAGTGTTACCAAATGTGGGCACAATTACAGGATAAAATGGTTAATTTAGGAATTTTGGATGCTGCGAATACAGATCTCAGATCAATTCCTTATACTGAAAATGCTTTGGGTTTTGAAATTACAATCGAACCTAAGGGTGGCAATGAAACTGCTACTGTAGAAAATTCTGTTGCCAATATTAAATTGCAGAAGAACAACTAAATTTTATTAAATATATTGAGTAAAAAGTTCCCAGTTAGGGAACTTTTTACTTTCGCACATATGCTGTATCTTTGCTGGAAATTTCTAATTCATGGAACTTGTTCTTATAACATTGGTACTTCTTACTTTAGCCATTGCAGGAATCGCAATTAAAATTTGGGTGAAGAAAGATGGAAAATTTGCCGGTACTTGCGCCAGTCAGAGTCCATATTTAAGTAAAGACGGAGAAGCTTGTGGATTTTGTGGTAAAACTCCAGATCAATTCGAAGATTGTAAGGAAACTCATCATTAGTAGAGACAATGAGCTATCTTGACATTATCTTCTACATTTTTTTAGTTGTAGTTATTATACAAGTTGCTTATTACCTTATCATTTTTAGAAAATTTGCATTTTCTAAACCTTCCAAAGAAAAACCTAAAAAAATATCGGTATCCGTTATTATATGTGCTAAAAATGAAGCACAAAATTTGAAACAATTCATTCCTTTAGTTGCCAATCAGGAATTTTCAGATTTTGAAATAGTTCTTATTAACGATGCTTCCGTTGATAATACATTGGGAATAATGGAGGAACTAGCAGAGAAGTACAAACGCATTAAAGTTGTTGATGTAAAAAATAATGAAGCTTTTTGGGCGAGCAAAAAATATGCAATAACATTAGGAATTAAAGCTGCGAGCCATGATTATTTGTTGTTTACAGATGCAGACTGTAAACCAATTTCAAAACATTGGATTAGGGAAATGAGTAGTCATTTCAGCAAGGATAAATCAATCGTTTTAGGTTATGGTGGATATTCTAAAATAAACAATACTTTACTAAATAAATTAATAAGGTTTGAAACAGTTTTTACAGCGATGCAATATTTTTCATTTGCCAAATTTGGAATACCTTATATGGGAGTGGGCAGAAATTTGGCCTACAGGAAAGATGAATTTTATAAAGTTAATGGATTTATAGACCACATGAATATCAATTCTGGGGATGATGATCTATTCATTAATTCAGTTGCTAACAACAATAACACTGGTTTATGTTATAGTCCTAACAGTTTTACAAAGTCAATTCCTGAAATATCATTTATGGCTTGGTTCACCCAAAAACGCAGGCATATTTCAACTGCTAAACACTACAAACTCCTACATAAACTCTTACTGGCCGAATTTTATTCTTCTCAATTCTTATTTTGGATGTTGAGTATTTTTTTGATGGCAATTAGTTTTAAACTAAGCATTATACTACCTCTATTTATTTTTATTATAGTTGTTAAGTATTTAATTATAGGTTTTGCATTAAAGAAGTTGAACGAAACCAACATCATTATTTTTATCCCATTTTTAGAATTATTTTTAATCTTCATTCAATTCTCTATCTTTATATCTAATCTTATATCTAAACCAAAGTATTGGAAATAAAAGAGGCAATTGAAAAAGCTAAAAATAACGATCAAAAGGCATTTAGTTTTCTATTAGATACTTTTTGGGATGATGTTTATGGGTTTCAGCTCAAAAGAATAGAAAATGAAAACGATGCTGAAGATATAACCATTCAGACATTTTCCAGAGCTTTTGACAAGATAGATACCTTCAACCCTGAATATAAATTCAAAACATGGTTAATTGCTATTTCAAAAAACATTCACATTGATTTAATCAGAAAAAGAAAAAAATTAATAAGTGAAGAACTTAGTAACGAAGATGAGCAAAAGGTGCTCGAAATATTGGACACTTCCCCTTCGCCTGAAGATAAAATAATAACAGAACAAAACCTGATTAAATTATTACGTGATATAAAAAAATTGAAGCCTCATTATCAGGAAGTAATAAATCTACGCTTCTTTCAAGAGTTTAGTTACAAGGAAATTTCAATTGAATTGAATGAACCAATAAATAACATAAAAGTGAAACTATTAAGAGCAAAAAAGCTACTCGCGGAAATAATTCAGAATAAATAATGCGAATTACTCTGAAAAAATTAGGTCCAGGTTTGCTCTTCGCTGGAGCTGCAATTGGAGTGTCGCATTTGGTACAATCCACAAGAGCAGGAGCCGATTTTGGTTTTGGATTAATCTGGGCTTTACTTCTAGTACACCTCTTTAAATATCCTTTTTTTCAATTTGCACCTCGATATGTTGGTGCCACAGGAGAAAGCCTACTCGAAGGATATAAAAAGCTGGGAAATGGTGTTTTAATTACTTATTTAGTTTTGACCTTTGCTACAATGTTTACCATTCAAACTGCTGTTACAATCGTAACGGCTGGAATTGCAAGCACCTTATTTGGAAACTTCCTAAGTACAGAAATTTGGTGTGTAATCATTTTAATAATTTGCGTTTTAATACTAATACTAGGAAGATATAAATTGCTTGATAGGTTAATGAAAGTGATTATAATTACCTTAACTATTAGTACCTTAATAGCAGTTATTCTAGCCATTCAGGACACAAGCAAGATCGTTTCTCTAAAGCAGATTCTCCCTAAGAATGAAATTGGAATAGCTTTTCTGATTGCTTTTATGGGATGGATGCCTGCACCTTTAGATATTTCCATTTGGCATTCCCTTTGGTCATTAGAAAAGAAAAAAAACATGGAAATAAAAACTAAAACAGCACTCTTTGATTTTAATATTGGATACTTGAGTACTATTGTACTGGGAATTGGATTTGTAAGTTTAGGATCTCTGGTCATGCATAATTCTGGAGAAAATTTTAGTAGTTCGGCATCTGGATTTTCCAGTCAATTAATTAATATGTATACTAAAAGCCTCGGGAATTGGGCATATATATTTATTGGTATCGCTGCTTTCACAACTATGTTTAGTACTACTCTTACTACTTTGGATGCTTCACCAAGAGCTATGCACAAAACAACTCAATTACTACTGAAAAACAAATTTACAAACGGATATAAATTTTGGATTGGACTCTTAACTTTAGGAACCATATCAATATTAATATTATTTATTTCAGAAATGGGTATATTGGTTAAAACAGCAACAATTCTTTCTTTTATAACGGCACCATTTTATGCAATAATGAATTACAAACTAATTAGTAGTCGCTACACCCCAAAAGAATGGCAGCCTAGTAAAGGCCTGCATATATTGAGTATTTTAGGAATTATTTTTTTATTAGGATTCAGTATTTGGTACTTAACAATATTATAAGATTTACATAATATAATACTTTGTATCTTTGCGGTTCGTTTAATTAATTATGGACTCAAAAACATCTTCTAATATTTTACCTGCCAGAGAGGCTAAACCAAAATGGTTACGCGTAAAATTGCCTACCGGAAAGAAATACACAGAACTGAGAGGACTGGTAGATAAGTATAATTTAAATACAATTTGTACTTCCGGTAGTTGTCCAAATATGGGTGAATGTTGGGGAGAAGGTACTGCAACGTTCATGATTCTTGGTAATATTTGCACCCGATCTTGTGGGTTTTGTGGGGTAAAAACTGGTCGACCGGAATCAGTTGATTGGGATGAGCCTGAAAAAGTTGCCAGGAGTATAAAGATCATGAATATAAAGCATGCCGTTTTAACCAGTGTCGATAGAGACGATTTAAAGGATATGGGGAGTATCCTTTGGGCAGAAACTGTTAATGCAGTTAGACGAATGAACCCCGAAACAACTCTGGAAACATTAATTCCAGACTTTCAGGGAATTACAAAACATATAGATCGAATTATAGCTGTTGCTCCGGAAGTCATATCACACAATATTGAAACGGTTAGAAGATTAACAAGAGAGGTCAGAATACAAGCCAAGTATGATAGAAGTATGGATGTTTTAAAATACCTGAAAGGTTCAGGTCAACGTCGGACTAAATCAGGTATTATGTTGGGGCTTGGAGAAACCAGAGAGGAAGTAATAGAGACCCTATATGATCTAAAAAATGTGAATGTTGATGTTGTTACAATAGGCCAATACTTGCAACCAACTAAAAATCACTTACCTGTTAAAAAATTCATATTGCCGGACCAGTTTGAAGAATACAAACAAATAGGCCTTGATTTAGGCTTTCGTCATGTTGAGAGCAGTGCTTTGGTTCGTTCTTCTTATAAGGCTCAAAAACACGTTAATTGACAGTATGCAATAGGTAGAAGTCTATCAAAATGTGATTTTTTACCACTGAACTAAACTTATATTACTGAATAACAGTATTTTGTGTTTTTAAATACTGAATTTCTAATCCCTAATTAAATTAAAATTACTTTTATAGTCTTATTATTACAGATAAATTTGCATTTTATCGTAAAAATCATCACTTTTGTCGAGGAATTTGATAAATATTTATTATTTTAGCTGAAGTATGTCCCAAGTAAAACAGTATATATTAGCCTTTTTACTTCTTTATGGTGTTTGTGTTTTTGCTCAGCAGGAAGCATCTCAGAACATAAATGCACTTACTCAAACCATATCTTTTCATATTGGTCAAGCAGATTTAGATGTAGGCCGAGGCAATTTTTTTATAGCTGAAGAAAATTTACAAAAAGCCCTAGATATCGCTGAACAAATAGACGACAAGAAGAGTAAGGGAAAAATTCATACTAAAATTGCTAAAATACATCTTACACTTGGTAAATCTGAGAGAGCCATTTCTTCAATAAATAAGGCTCTAGAAATTCAGCGCTTAACTAAAGACTACGTTAATTTAGCGGAAACCTACAATGTACAAGGATTAATTTATGCAAAGAAAAAGGAACATAGAATAGCTATTGATAGTTACAATTCTGCCAATAGTTATTCAGAAATAGAAGAACTAGATGAATTTATTCCAGATGTTTTACTTAATAGTTCTATTTCTTTAATTGCTTTAGGAGATTATAAACAGGCAAACCTTAATCTGGAAAGGGCAACTACTTTATCAAAAAAATTCAAAAAATTAAAAATAGAAAGTTTAGCGTTTATTTATAACGCCCAAGCTTTGTTTTATTTAGGAAAATACGAAAGAGCATTGACCAAAGCCAATGAAGGCTTGGAACTTGCAAGAGAAATTGATTATAAGGAGGCAAAGAATGAAGCCTATTTGATTTTAAGTGACATCTATCAGGCAACCGAAAATTATAAATTGGCCAATAATTTTTTAAAAGAGCATGTAAGTTTAAAAGATTCAATTTATGAGGCTCAAAGCGCCAATTTAGATGCAGAATCTAAGTTACAATATCAAATCAGTGATAGAGAGAAATTATTCGAGGAGCAAACTGAGCAATTAAATAAATTAAAAAAAGAAGGAAATTTAACACAGTTAATTTCACTACTTAGTATAGCTTTGATAACGATTTTATCCTTGCTTACACTTTCCTTGTACAAAAACAATAATATTAGGACCAGAACCAATAACATGCTGTATAAGAAAAATGAAGATTTGATAATTGCTAAAGAAAAGGCTGAATTGGCATCTAAAACCAAAGCAAACTTCTTGTCTACTGTTACTCATGAACTTCGTACACCTTTGTATGCGGTTACTGGTTTAACTAACATGCTTTTAGATGAAGACCCTAAACCTGCACAAGTCAACCATTTAAAATCGTTAAAATTTTCTGGTGAATATTTATTAGCCTTCATTAACGATATTCTACAATTAAATAAAATTGAAGCCGAAAAAGTTAATATAGAACCGGAAATTTTCAATTTGAAGGAAAAAATCCAAAATGTAATTTCTGCTTTAAACAATTCTGCTTTAGATAATAATGTAAAATTGCATTTAGAGTTTGATAAGAATTTACCTGAAGTTTACGATGCAGACCAAGTGAAGATCTCTCAAATTTTAATGAATTTAATTGGCAACTCAATAAAGTTTACGAAGGATGGAGATATATGGATAAGAGCTAAAAAGATTGATAATAAAGGTGACAACTATAATATTAAGTTTGAAGTCGAGGATAATGGAATTGGAATCTCACAAGAAAAACAAGAACATCTTTTTGAGAGTTTCTCTCAAGGTTCAATTCAAATTAACAGAAAATATGGTGGTACTGGTTTAGGATTGTCTATTGTAAAAGGGTTAATAGATATCTTAAAAGGTAAGATCTATTTGAAGAGTGAACTAGACAAAGGAACTACTTTCTTTTTTGAACTTCCTCTACTTCGTTCACATGAAAAAATCAAAGCCAAAAAGACCAATTATTTTAAAGATGTTAACGAAATTGAACTAAGCAACATCAAAATTTTAGTTGTAGAGGATAATAAGATCAATCAAATGATCACAAAGAAGATCTTGAATAAAATGAAGCTTAATTGTGATTTGGTCGATAATGGTGAAGATGCGGTAGACAAAGTTAAAACAGAACATTATGATGTTGTGTTAATGGATATTCATATGCCAGGTATTAGTGGGATAGAAGCTACTAAAATGATTAGGATTTTTGATAAAGAAATTACAATTTTCGCCCTGACAGCTGTTACAATCGAAGATAAAATGCAGGAATTTGACGACGCTGGATTTGATGATATTATTTCGAAACCATTCAAGCAAGAAGATTTCGAGAAAAAGTTATTCAATGAATTGATCGGTAAAGAAAAAAAAGTAATTGTTAAAACTTAACTAAAAACTGCCCAATTATATTTCTGAATTCTTCTTCTTTATATATCTCAGTTATGATCGGCAAATAAAAGAGTTTGCGACCTACTAACTTTTCTTTCAAACGCATATAGTCCTTTTCCGTTGTTAAAATAATTTTTTTATTTTTTAATAAAACAATGTCCTTTGAAGTAAAGTTATGATGATCTTTATAATTTAAATGCTCAAATTTTAGCCCTTTGCTATTCAAGAAATTTACTAATGGTTTTGGATTTGCTATTCCGGTTACAAGAGTGAACTCCTTATTACTTAATTTATCCAATTCAAAACTTTC
>CAJIBV010000133.1_pt1 | contig 20558 bp, 25 predicted proteins | sample 9199431 | NCBI WGS metagenome assembly CAJIBV01 (sample SAMEA7708314, study PRJEB35096) | sediment metagenome | biome: marine neritic benthic zone biome [ENVO:01000025]; feature: sediment [ENVO:00002007]; material: shallow marine sediment [ENVO:03000034] sea grass bed [ENVO_01000059] ...
CTTTATTTCTGGCTTCTTTTAGCAAGGTATCATCTTGTCCATCTCGTTTAAAGAAAACTAGTCTTTAAGTTGTTTTTTGGTTGGTTTTTAAAAATGTTATGATATATTTTTTTAGATAAAATGAACAATTTATTAAAATAATGACAATTTTAATTTCTTTTTAATATGTGTAAACTTAAAACATAACTGTGAATAAGCGGTTGGCTTTTACTCTAAGTTTAAAAATCAAAATATAATTAAATCATACCGGAAATAGATGATTCACTCGCATAGAAAAATAAATTAAATTAAACTGAGTTAGTAGAAAAGTATTTTTATAGATGGAATATACTGATAATTCAGGATTAATTTGGGAAGTCTTCAAGGGGTTGGGATTACTTTTGTATAAAGAATATTTGAAACTATTTCTAGTAAATCCATGCATATATTATGTTTACGAGTCACAAATCTACTTGAGTGTATTTTATTGAGCCTTTAATACAGGAACCTTTGTATTGTGTTCACTAATGTTATTACTGCGGTCCATAATCATAACATAGATATCAATGGTAAAGGCTATACAATTGGAATAAAAAACCCCTGATTTTGAAATCAGGGGTTTTTTATTATAATTGTTTATAATTCTTATCTGGTATCTAAATTTACACGTTCATCACATGAGCCAAGCGTATCACTTGGGTGCATTAATAAATGAGCACACGCCGCAGGCAATGCCACAGTTATGGTATGTGGATTATTGTCAACATTGTGACATATATCTACTTTTACAGCAGAAGTTGCAGCTAAAAAGCCAATAAATGAACTGATTACAAGTAAAGTTTTTGCTTTCATGTTAAATAGATTTTTGGGTTATTAAATTTTAATATTACAATATTATGTATTTATTCAAGCAAAGTTCATTTAATTCGTTGAAATAGTGATTATTTTCTATAAAATTGAATAAAAGCTAAATTTCCTCGACCAAAAGCATATAATAGATAACTTTTGCTATTCAATTTTTATCTATTTTTGCACTTCAAAAATCAGCTATGGACTACGCAGAAGATATATTAGGAACCATTGGTAACACGCCTTTAGTAAAATTAAATAAAATCACTAAAGATTTGCCCTGTTTAGTATTAGCTAAATACGAACCCTTAAATCCGGGGAATTCTGTAAAGGATAGAATGGCAGTTAAAATGATTGAAGATGCCGAAGAATCAGGAAAACTGAAACGTGGTGGAACTATAGTTGAAGGAACTTCTGGTAATACAGGCATGGGATTAGCAATAGCTGCCGCAGTAAAAGGATATAAATGCATATTCGTAATGGCAGATAAGCAGTCCAAGGAAAAAATTGATATTTTGAAAGGTATGGGAGCCGAAGTAGTAGTGTGTCCAACGGCTGTGGAGCCTGATGATCCCAGAAGTTATTATTCAGTTTCTAAGCGATTAGCTGAAGAAACACCAAATGCCTGGTTTGTTAATCAATATGATAATATGAGTAATACCAAGGCACATTATGAAAGTACAGGACCTGAGATCTGGGAACAAACTGAAGGTAAAATAACTCATTTTGTAGTTGGAGTAGGAACCGGAGGAACCATTTCTGGAGTTGGAAAGTATTTAAAGGAGCAAAATCCGGATATAAAAGTTTGGGGCGTTGATACTTATGGATCGGTATTTAAAAAGTACCACGAAACCGGTATTTTTGACGAGAACGAAATCTACCCATATGTCACTGAAGGGATAGGTGAGGATATCTTGCCAAAAAATGTAAACTTTGATATTATAGATGGCTTTACCAAAGTAACTGACAAAGATGGGGCCATTTTTACACAACGTCTTGCCAGGGAAGAAGGCATGTTTCTGGGTAATTCTGCTGGTTCAGCTATAAAAGGTGTCCTTCAATTGAAGGAGCATTTCACAAAAAACGATGTGGTTGTCGTATTATTCCACGACCACGGCAGTCGTTATGTTGGAAAAATGTTTAATGACGATTGGATGCGGGATATGGGTTATATTGATTAAACCTTGGTTTATTATTCTTTTCCCTCTAGTTTTTTAGCTCTGTTAGCACATCGGTCGCAAAGATCAGTTATATTCTTTAACTCTCTTGCGCTCGCAACTTTACCTTGAAATATTTCAGTTGTTCTGTCTGTATTTATATAGGAGCAATCCTGGTAAAGATGATAGCTTCTTCCCGATTTTGTCCAATACACATTGTTTACGCCATTATTAAGCAACTCGACTTGTTTAGTTTGCTCAGCATATTGCTCTTGAGAAACTGGATCGAAATCCGTTCCAGTTAATCCAGCTATAACTAGTGCTACACCAGCAATCGCGCCGAGAATTCCTTTTTGTTTACCACTTAAATTTTTGTTTTTTAGAATTAGAACAACCAGTGGTAAAAAAGCCAGAACGCTTATTATTAATCCCAGTTGATTCTGAATAAAGAACTTAGTTTTATTTTTTTCTGAGGCAGGGTCAAGGCGGTTTGCTTTCTTCCAAAGGATATTAGCTATAACGACGAGTATCAATATTGCAACAATTAAAATGATCAGCAATGTCATATTAACTGGCACTTCTTTAAGTTTGATGATAGCAAATATTTCAATCCCTATTCCAGCTGCCCAAAGAATTACTGAAATAATTCGATTCATAGTTGCTTTTTTTGCATTTTCTTCACTTGGAATGAAAACTCTTTGGTCACTTGATGATGAAGCAGTGTCATCTACTTCGACATTTGTTATTTTTTTTGAAGTTTTTTTAGCTGTCATGTTTAGTGATATTAGTTAGTCCTATTCTTTACAAATTAACAATAAGTTGAATGAAGAAACGACTAAAATTAAATAGTTGTTAACTCTCTTTTCAACATTCAACCTACAAAGTCACTGAGTATCGTAATTTAAACAATTATACTTTCTTATGCCCAGGTACGTTCAAAAAGAATGTCAATGCCATAGCTATTAAACAAGCTCCTGAAGCTGCTAAAAAAGGTATGAGCCAAAAATCGATTCCCGTTGAATTGATGGAAAGATCCTTAACTAAACCTGCCAATAATGGCCCTAATATTCCAGCAAAACCATATGCGAGAAAAACCCATCCATAATTTTCACCTATATTTTTTTTACCAAAATAAACGGCTGTTGCTGCAGGGAAAAGAGCAAAATTTCCTCCAAAGTTCAAACCAATAATTCCTGCTCCAATAATTAACCCTAAGGCAGACTGACCTAGCCAGAAAAAAGCTGCCATCATAATGGCTTGAGAAAGCATCATTATTCGTAGTGTCTTTTTCCTTCCCATTATATCAGACCATTTTCCGTATAATATCCTTCCCAAACCATTTAAAATGGCGTATACAGCCATGGCAGTCCCTGCCGTAACAGAAGCTTGAGCAGCACTTTTTGCTGAAAGGGCATCAATACCAAATAATTTTATACAATAAATAACCATAAGTCCTGCAAATGCAGAAAGTAAAAACATGCTAAATAACAATCTGAACTGTGGTGTACGAAGCATTTCTGAACTATGGAGATCAACTGATTCTAAATCGGGATTTAAAGTATCCGTCTTTGGATTCCATCCTTCTGGGATATAATCATCAGGTGGTAATTTCATAACTAAGGAACCTAAAATTACTAACACAATCAAGATAATTCCATAGAACGCAAAGGTACTTTCCAAGGCTGGTAAATTAAAAATGGATAAATTCTGTAACAGTCCACCGCCAAACCAAGCCCCAGCTGCCTTAATCCAGAAAGTAGCTCCAAATCCAAATCCAGCCACGGCTAATCCCGAGACTAATCCAACTTTATCAGGATACCAACTGATGCCTATTTTCAATGGAACAGCATAAGCTAAGCCTATACCAGCACCACCAAGAATTCCAATAGAAAGCAGAATACTTATAAAACTACCTCCTGAATATCCTGCCAAAACATATCCCAAACCAAGTAATATACCTCCAAGTGCTGCAAGTTTTTTGGTCGACATATTGCGCTTCATTAATCTGCCTGATACGATCATAAAAACAGAGAACGTAAACAGACCTATTGAGAATATCCAGGCAGACTGAGATGCGGTAAAGCCTTTACCCCCATTTTCTATAGCTTTGGTTAATGGCACGGTAAACACGGACCATGCATAAATAATACCTAAACACAGTTGGATTAATATTCCACCAACAATAACCAACCAACGATTTTTAAATGTGATTTTCATGAAAATTTCTTATTTAATTGAATAAAACTTGTTATTAAATTTTGTGAAGAGGATAGATGTAATCCGGCTATATTATAGTGATCATTTAATCCGAGTGTCTGGGAACATCTCATTAACCGATACTTTACGTAGTTACAATATAAAATTATTGCTTTCTAATGGCTATTAATAAACCACAAATTCATTGTTATGAATTGTATACGAAGGTAGTGGTTTTTTAAATTAAAATCAACGAATTACTTGTTATTTAAATCAATAAAATATCCCGCTGAAATATTGAAGAACCCTGTAGGATCGATTTTTCGATCTGCAACTACGGCATTAGGAAAATTAAAGGAATAACCGATTTCAAAATCCCATGATTTAGTAGATAATGATAAAGGAAGGTTAACTTGGGTATTGACAAGATCAAAAATGTCTTTATTAAATGTTTGAATTATTATTTCGCCATTTTCAACTCTTAATCTTTGGTAGCTTATAGATTGATTTACCACGTTAAAATTAATTTGGGGTCTTAATTTCAATGAGTATTTGTTCTTTTTTAATAAGTAGATCTTTCCATAAGTATTCGAAACAAATTGCAAAGACTTATCAGTACCGAATAAATAAGAAGCAGAAACATTGGTGCCTAATGTACGAGACCTGTTTCTAAGTCCTATATTCAGGTCCAAAGAATTATTAAAGGCGTCATAACTATCGCTGTAGAAAAACCGGGTATATCCTAAATTGAAATTTAAGAGTTCCTTTTTCCCAAATGTGTTATAAAACGCTAGGGTTACGTTAGTAAAATCCCAGTTTGGATTATAGGTTTCATAATATAAGCCCGAGACACTGATATTAAATCCTGAAGGATGATAGTAGGATATTTGTGGGACGATATTAAACTGATCGGTTCCTGAATCTCTACCATAAAAGTAGGTATTACTGTTATATGAAACATTCGCATAAATGGAATTAGTAACAATAAAGGAATCAAGTACATCTTCAAGCAAAGATTGATCGTTGAAAAATAATTCATCTAAAAGAATATCCAATTCATCTTCTTCCGGTTCCTGGGCATATAAATTAAAATTGGTTGCTACTGTAGCCAATAGCAACCCTATTAGATTTAAAACGGAACGCTGTATTTTCATTATTCAAAGAAACTTAATTACCGTTATTTCGTCTTTGTAAACGATCATTTCTGTTTCGGATACCGTCTCTTATTTCTCCTCTGTCCCTCGCTGCTCTTAGTCGTTGTAATCGTTCTCTTAACAATTGTCTTTGCTCTTGTGTTAATGTGCGTCTAAATTGTTCTCTAACTCGTCGTAATCGACCTTCCTGATTTCTTACTAGATCATTTTGTTCATTGGTGAACGATTCTCTTAATCGTTGCCTCATTTGTTCTCTTGTCTGAGTTCTGTCTTGCAGAATTGTTAATTGTTCTTGTGTTAAGGAGGCTCTTAGTTGCTTACGATTCTGGATCATAAGCTGGCGCTCGTTTTGAAGCATGTTTTGCTGCTCTGTGCTAAGTTCATCCATAATAGGACCGTAATCTGTATTCTGAGAAAAAACCATACTACTTGTGGTTAAAAGAAGTATTAGACTAAATAAGCTAATTAATGTTTTTATTGTTCTTTTCATGACTAATGAAATTTATTGTTATCATTTCTATTTTAGATCCTTTTTATAACGAATAGTTTGCTGTTTTATAAAACTACATTTTCAAATAGGTTTTCATCCATGAATCTATCAATTAATGAATCCTCAACAAATAAGGAATTTATTATAAGATCATCTATTTCTTTTTCTTGCTTATCTACCTCTACGATTATTTCATTCATAATATAATCGTCCAAGAGTTCATCCATTTCTGAATCTGAAACCATTAATGATGAAACTAAGAAATCATCTTGTGTAAAATCTGAATTCAACAATTCTACATCAACTGTATCAGTGATCTTATTATTTAATTCAGATTTGTTATTTTTAATAAATATGGTAATAGCAAAAGCTAAAACCAATACTGCAGCCATAGGATAAGCAAATATAGGTCGCAACCAGAATACCTTTTGTTTAGGTTGTTGCACTTTTACAACGGCATTCAGGATATCTTGTTTAGACTTTTTGAAGAAATCCTTTGGCACAGCCATCCCCAATTTATCTTTATGAAGCCTGCCTATATTCTCCTGATGTGTTTTCGATTTTTTCATGATACTATTTTGACCCTTAATTTATTAAATAGTTTGTTAGTATTACGCCAGTATTTTTTCTTCAATTGTTTTTACAACACTGTAATAGGATGATTTTAAGGTATTTTCACTCACATCTAATAATTCTGATATTTCTCTGAAGCTCAGATCATCAAAGTATTTCATTTGGAATACGCGTTGTTGTTTTTCCGAAAGCTCAGAAATTATGTTGTGCAATCTCATTTGCAGTGCGTCACCATCAAAATAATCATCCTGTTTTAAATTATTAATGTAAGAATTGGTTTCCTGCTCAAGAGACATTAATGTGTTTATTTTATTTTTTTCTAAATACCTTATGGATTCATTATAGGCTATTCTGTACATCCAGGTATGAAGTGTACTTTTGCCTTTAAAATTTTGGATGCCTTTATAAACCCTGATAAATGTGTTTTGAAGCACATCACTGGCATTATCGTGAGTAAGCACAATTTTCCTGATATGCCAATATAGCCGTTCTTGATAAAGATCGAGCAGATCACTAAAAGCTCTGTCTATTTGCTTAGGATCTTTGAGTCTGTTTGTAAGATCAGTGTCTTTGTTCAAGCGTGTTGGGTTTTTGTTTTAGACCTTAATAATTTAAAATAGTTTGTCGGTTAGATTAAACAATTATAATTAATTGAGTTTAGAAATTGCCATAAATACGATTTTGATTAAAATCTAATTTAAAGGATTCAATTTGCTTTAAAAAGAAACGGAATATCTTTTCTGTAAAACCACGGGATTATTCAACTTAAAATAAAAGATATAATTGAGATTATATACTGTGGTACCTTTGTTGTACGTTCTTATCTTCTTAATTCATGGTACAAGTTTGGTAAATAAAAATTGTGAATAGTCGATAATCCCAATATACTCTCCATTTTCTTCAATTGGTGCAATTCTTACATTATAATTATGCATTAAACGAGGTACGTATTTTACATTTAAGTGAGCAGAAATTGAAAACACAGGTTTGGTCATAATTTCATAGACACTAACCTCATCAAGCGTTTTACCTTCAATAATAACGCCTTTTATAATGTCAAATACTGTAATAATTCCGTTAGCGTCGGCATTATTTCTTTTTTGGATAATAAGAGCCTGAACATTTTTCTCTTTCATTAATTGAACAGCATCTCTAACGCTTGCTAGACCATCAATATAGAATAGTTTATTTGAAGCTATCTCCTTTGCTTTTTTAAAATCTTTCATAGTTATATCTTTATAATTGTTCTGTTTTAAGATTCTCCCTAATTTTTTTAATTTGTTTTGATAAACCTACAACTTTGTCAATACTTAAAACTATCATTATTCCATTACCTGGTTTTTCAATTTCGCATTCCTCTGAAACAGATGATATAATTTTATTAGTATGATGTTCTTCTACAACAAAAAGGATGATATCTGTTTTATCCTGTATAGATAATCCTAAAAATTTAGATTGTTCCATACCACTGCCTTTACCTTGAATAATCACATCACCAGTAGCTCCTGAATTTTTAGCAGTTTTAATAACTTTCTCAGTAATGTTTGGATTTACAAACCCTACTATTAAATCAAATCTCATGATATTATTTTTTTAATTTATTTATATACTTTAATAAGTCGGTTAGCTGTGCATATCCTAAAACTGTAATCACTGGAAATACACTTGCTAAAGCAATCAAACCGAATCCATCCAAAGCTGGATTTCGTCCTGGTACAACCGATGCAAGTCCTAATCCCAGAGCAGCCACTATAGGAACTGTAACTGTAGAAGTAGTGACACCTCCAGAATCGTATGCCAAAGCTACAAGGTCTTTTTTTACAAAGATAGTTTGAATGACAACTACTACATATCCTATCATAATATAGGTTGATAAGGAATCACCAACTACTATTCGGTAAGTGCCAATTACCAATGAAATGGCAACGCCTAAAGCCACAACAAACCGAAGATAAAACGTACCTATTGTACCTCCAGACACTTCATTTGCCTTAACCGCTACTGCTAATAGGGAAGGTTCGGCAATTGTAGTAGAAAAGCCTATCAATGCAGCAAAAATAAACACCCAATAATAAGCTTTCCAATCCGTTAATGAGCCTGAATAGTTCTTACCTAAAAACTCCGGATCAGACAACTGTTGTGCCATTAATTCTCCTAATGGGAATAAGGCTTGCTCTAATCCCATAAGGAAAAATGATAGCCCAAAAATAACCAATATAGCTCCAAAAACAACATTTTTAAGATGAGGAATAGGTTTTTTAATAATAAATAATTGGAATATGGCAATTAATAATACTATAGGTGCTACGTCTCTGACTGTTAACAAAAAAGTAATTCCTAATTCTTTTAGCATAATTGTATATTCAAAATATTAACATTCCATAACCCATGACGAATATCATTGGCAATAGCGAAGCAAAGGCTATTAATCCAAATCCATCTGTTAACGGACTTCTTCCTTCAATTACTGTTGCTAAACCAACACCAAGAGCAGTGACTAATGGTACTGTTATCGTTGATGTTGTAACTCCACCTGCATCATAAGCAATCCCTATAATCTCTTCTGGTGCAAATAAGGTCATTACAATCACCAATATATATCCACCAATAATTAAATAATAGATAGGCCAACCTTTAATGATTCTCCATATCCCGATGAGTATGGCCAATCCAACAGAAAATGCAACTGATAAACGTAAGCCTGAAGAATAGTTTGATGCCATTTCAGCTTTAATTAAATTGGCATTAACAGCAATTTCTCCAGCCTCATTAGCAACGGCTATTAAAGCCGGTTCCGCAATAGTAGTTGAAAAACCTAAAAGAAAAGAAAATGATAAAAGCCAAAATAAACTACCTTTTTTTGCTAAGGCATAGGATAAGTTTTCTCCTATAGGAAACAAACCTGTCTCAAGGCCTTCCACAAACAGCATAAGTCCAATAACAACAAAAACTAATCCTACAAGGACCTCGAATAGATTAGGGAAAGGCTGCTGCAAAACTACGATTTGAAAAAAAGATACGACTAGGATAATTGGTAACAGATCTAAAAAAGATAGCTTTAGCTTGCTGGTAATTTTACCTATTAATTTTATTATCATTAATTATACTTTGAATATCTCTTAATTTAAATCATGATCTTTTTTGCTTCTATTGTGAAAATGAATGGGGTTTTTACAATTTCCTTTATGAGCCATAAAACCAAATCCTCTATTTGTACTCGGACTCTTTTTGTAAAAGATATATTCACATTTGTCTATTTCTAAAATTTTTAAGTCATGAAAATCAATTTCATTAATTAACTGTTCAGTTGAAATTTCCCTTACACTAATTTCTTTTTCATTTGTTTGTGTTTCACAAGCACAAAACAAAAAGAATAGAAATGCAGATAAAATACATTGTTTGCGATTCATATACTCCTGATTTATTTAATAAGTTAGTATCTAATTATTTTACTTTTTTTAATCTATTTTTTTGGCATTAACGGACAACCACTTGATGAAAATTCGATTTAATGCTTTATATAGCGCGTTAAACAAAGTTATGTTATTTCTTTTGCAAAAATTAAAAAATGCCTACTTATTGATCGTACGAAGTATTCTAATTCTAAAATGTTGATTTTGATCTTTTGCTCTTAATTTATTTAAATAGTTTGTTTCTTTTAGAAAAATTGCTATTTAGGTTTTTTTAGAATTAACATATATAAATCCTAACTCCCTATAAATTACTGTAGTCTGGAAATCCTTAGAAAGCTCATCTGATAATTTAATGTTATCACCTGTTTGCACGATAAGATGTAAATATGGCAGCATTATATTTACCTTTGAACTCCTCTTCTAATTCTATAGGCAATCGTACACCAATTTCCCCTTCTTTATTAGGCTGCAAGAACATGCAACTATTGGAAGATGCATATAGCATATTCTTGCCTATAAGCTCAAAATCGTTGCAAGCTTCTATAAGTTTACAGTATAAACTCTTTTTGTATTCTGATATTGACATAATTAAATATTGGTTTTCAATATCTGATTTAATGGAATCATTTTTCTTTAAAAAGAAAGGGAATGTCTCTTCTGTATATCCATAAAATGATACCACTTAAAATGAAAGTAATAATGGCGGTGTAGAACAAAACTCCTGAATCACCTTGCACGTCAATACCAATTTTTGTTAAATGCATAACGATTGCTCCACCAATTATACCAAGAGTTAGAATTGCACCAGCCCAAACTGTTCTGGGAATTAATAGTAGTATACCGGCGATTAATTCTAAAGTTCCAATTGCTATTCGTCCAACTGGTTCTAATCCTACTTGGGTAAAAATATAAACACTATCAGGATGAGCTGTAAATTTAAATCTTAATGTTTGAATTAAAATAATGGCAACAATGATTCTTAAGGTAATTGGTATAAATTTTTTCATACATGCAATAGTCTACTTTTTAATGATTTTCTTACAATTTAAATATATTTGTATTTTCATTTATCGATGCAAGAAGACTTTCTACACTACCTTTGGAGATATAAAAAATTTGATACTTCGAAATTAAAAACTACCAAAAATGAAGTCGTCCAATTAGTTTCAGTTGGACAGCATAATTTAAATTCTGGACCGGATTTTTTTAATGCACAACTAAAAATTGGTGATCAACTTTGGGCTGGCAATGTTGAGATACACGTAACAAGTAGTGATTGGTTCGTGCATAACCACGAAGTTGATTCTGCCTATGATAATGTGATATTGCATGTAGTTTGGGAGCATGATACAGAAGTTTTTAGAAAGGATAATACCGAAATCCCAACGGTCGAAATTAAGAATTATGTATCTAAAATTGCCCTTGGTAATTATAAGAAATTATTTTCAAAAAAGAATGCATGGATTAATTGTGAGAAGGATTTTTTCACCGTCGATGATTTTGCAATTAATAACTGGTTGGAGCGTGTATACTTTGAACGCTTGGAAAGAAAATCTGCAGACATTGAAAAACTTCTTGATTCATCTTCTAATAATTGGGAAGAAATCTTGTTTAAAATGCTCGCGAGAAATTTTGGTCTAAAAGTAAACGGCGATTCGTTTTTTAGTATTGCCAATTCAATTGGTTTTTCTGCCATCAGAAAACAACAATCCAACTTAACAAGTTTGGAAGCTCTATTTTATGGTCAAGCAGGTTTACTGGATAAAGGAATTCAAGAACCTTATTTTATAGAGCTTCAAAAAGAGTATAATTTTTTAAAACAAAAATTTAATCTATCAAATAAAAATGTAGCAGCTCTAAAATTTTTCAGGTTGCGACCTTCAAATTTTCCAACAATCAGGTTATCTCAATTAGCAAACTTGTATCATCAGCATCAAAATATATTTTCAAAAATCATCGAGTTAAATTCCATTGAGGAATTTTATAAACTATTTAAAATTGGTACTTCCAAATTCTGGAAAACACATTATACATTTGGTAAGGTATCCAAAGAATGGAATAAGGTTATAACAAGCTCCTTTATTGATTTACTTCTAATTAATACAATTGTTCCAATTAAGTTCAGTTACGCCAAACATCAAGGAAAAAATATTGAAGAAAAGATACTAGAATTAATTCATGAAATAGCATCTGAAAAAAACAGTATCGTAGATAAATTTAACCGAATGAAAAAGGTATCTAAATCGGCGCTGCAGTCTCAGGCATTGATTCAATTAAAGAATGAATATTGCGATAAAAATAAATGCTTACAATGTGGAATTGGTAATAGTATTTTAACAAGAAATGATTAATTTGCAACATGAACTCAATCTATAAGCCTTTACTTTTTTTTCAGAAACATGGATACTATGTTTGTCAGCGAATAGCAGACAGATTAGGTATAAGGGCTAATGTGGTTCGAACCACATTTATGTACCTTACTTTTGTTACTTTAGGTTTTGGTTTTGCTTTATATTTATTCATTGCTTTTTGGATGAAAATTAAAGATCTATTATATACAAAAAGAACTTCGGTTTTTGATTTATAACTATGGCTAACACAATTTTACAAGTAATTAGATCAAAATTAAACACTGCAATAATTCTGTTAATGTCAATTCTAGGAATTGGCGTTGTTGGATTTAAATTGTTAACAAATGCAAATTGGATTGATGCACTTTATATGACTGTTATAACTATTACTACAGTTGGATTTAAAGAAGTGAGTCCCTTAGACCAAGACGCAAAATTATTCACCATATTTTTAATATTGGCAAGTGTTTTAATTGTAGGTTACGCCATTAAAGTAATTACAGAGTATTTTATTACAATAAACGATCTTGAAGAATTAAAACAAAAAAGGATGCAAAAAACTATTGATGCAATGTCAGATCATATAATAATATGTGGTTTTGGCAGAAACGGTAAGCAAGCTGCAAAAAAATTATTAGCTTATAAAAAGTCGTTTGTCGTTATTGAAAAAGAAAAAGAGAGTGTTAAAAATTACACTAGCCAAAAAATACCTTTTATCATAGGGAATGCTAATGAAGATGATGTGTTAATGCGAGCAGGATTAGATCGCGCAAGCACTTTAATTTCAGCTTTGCCAAGCGATTCAGATAACTTATTTGTCGTACTTTCTGCTAGACAAGTCAATAAAGACATTCATATAATAAGTCGTGCCTCTCAAGAATCATCTTATAGTAAATTAAAACTTGCTGGGGCTAATAATGTTATTTTACCAGACATGATTGGAGGAGACCATATGGCATCTTTAGTGGTTGTTCCAGATTTAGTAGAATTTATTGACAACTTAGGAATTGTTGGAGAATCAAAAATAAATATTGAAGAAATTGATGCGGAAAAGCTGTATGATATAACTTCTCTTAAAACAATTAGCGAATTGGAACTTCGAAAAAATACAGGATGTAATGTAATTGGTTTTAAAAGCCCTAAAGGTGATTATATTATTAATCCAGATGCAAATCAGTTGCTTGTAGCAAATTCTAAAATAATTGTATTAGGCAGACCAGAACAAATTAACAAGCTTAATAATTTATATGACATATAGTTTATCAATTCCATTTTAACAGCTTATGTTTTAAAAAATCAAATATTTTTAGCATCTTGCTGTCTTTATTTTACAATACTCTAACTAACTTTTTCACATTATGAAGAAATATCTTCTTTCAATCTTCACATTAATATTGCCTGTTTTAACCATTGCTCAAGAAGCCCAGGAAATGGGTGTTGATGAAAAAATTGATCAATGGTTTGGAAATGCTACCGGTTGGTTTGTGAATTTTATTTTTTATCAGATTCCTTTCTCCGAAGAAGTTAATGTGTATTGGGTATTGTTTCCTTTAATTATTGGAGCATCATATTTTACAATTTACTTTAAATTCATAAATTTCAGTGGTTTTTGGACTTCAATTAATATTGTAAGAGGAAAATATGACGATCTGGAAGAAAGAAAAGATCATAAGGTAGAAGTTGATTCTCAAGCTGTTTTTGTTGATGATGAAGGCGATAACCCGGATACCATAAGAGTTGAAGGTCATGAAGGTGAAGTGTCCCATTTTCAAGCATTAACAGCAGCCCTTTCGGCGACGGTTGGATTAGGTAACATTGCAGGCGTAGCAATTGCTGTGTCCATTGGTGGTGCCGGAGCTACGTTTTGGATGATAGTTGCTGGATTGTTGGGAATGGCTTCTAAATTTGTTGAGTGTACTCTAGGTGTTAAGTATAGAGATATAGAAGATGACGGGACAGTTTATGGTGGACCAATGTATTATTTAACCAAAGGACTTAAGTCTAAGGGGTTAGGAGGTTTGGGTAAAATTCTGGCTGCGTTATTTGCAGTATTTGTAATAGGTGGTTCTTTTGGCGGTGGAAACATGTTTCAGGTTAATCAAGCTTTTCAATTAGTTGAAAATATTACTGGAGGTGAAAGTTCATTCCTTAATGGATATGGTTGGTTATTTGGTTTAGTGATGGCAATCCTTGTTGGTATTGTTATAATTGGAGGGATAAAATCCATTGCTAAGGTAACTGATAAAATTGCTCCTTTTATGGTTGTAATCTATGTATCAGCTTCAATATTTGTTTTAGTTGCAAAATACGACATGATTGCTGACGCATTTGCTCAAATATTTAATGGTGCTTTTAGTCCAGAAGGAGTATTGGGTGGAGCAGTTGGAGTCCTTGTACAAGGATTCAGAAGAGCTGCATTTTCCAATGAAGCTGGAATTGGGTCGGCTTCCATTGCACACTCTGCAGTTAAAACCAAATATGCTGCAAGTGAAGGGATGGTGGCATTGCTGGAACCTTTTATCGATACAGTTGTCGTATGTACCATGACCGCTCTCGTTCTTATTATCACTGGAAATGTAGTAGCGGAAAATGCCACTTTGAATGATGCACAAGCTATTTTATTAACTTCTGGAGCATTCGAATCAGTAATTTCCTGGTTTCCTTATGTGTTGACAATTGCAGTAATTCTGTTTGCTTTCAGTACTATGATATCCTGGTCTTACTACGGATTTCAGGGATGGGCCTATTTATTCGGGAGATCCAAAAAAATGGAATACACGTATAAAATTATATTCTGCATTTTCGTTATCATTGGAGCCGCCGCTAGTTTAGGTTCCGTAATTGGATTTTCAGACGCTATGATTTTTGCAATGATGGTACCAAATATGATTGGAATTGTTATACTTGCTCCAAAAGTGAGAGAAGAATTGAAAAAATATATGGCTGCCATAAAGGCATCTAGACAATGATATAAAAAGGTTCAACCCTGTGATTGATATAATGAGGCAATCCCATGGAAAATCTAAAATCTTACTTCATATTTACTAAATCTCAACAAAGAGGAATTATATTTCTCGTTTCAATAATTTTTACCCTTCTTTTAGTTTATTTTTTGGTTGATTTTAATTCTAGCGAAAATCAATTGGAAGATCCTGAATTAATCATGTTTGAAAAGGAATTAGATTCTTTAAGAAATATTCAAATCCAAAACAGTAAACCAAAAATTTATCCTTTCAATCCAAATTATATAACAGATTATAAAGGATATATCCTTGGGATGTCTGTAGAGGAAATTGATAGGTTACTGGAATTCAGGAAACAAGATAAATGGATCAACTCAGCCAAACAATTTCAACAAGTAACAAAAGTATCAGATTCCCTATTAAACGTAATTTCGCCGTATTTTAAATTTCCGGAATGGATTACAAAACCTAACTCAAAACTCACAAGCAATAATGCAATTAATTATCAAAAAAGGGTACAAAAGATCGATCTCAACAAGGCAACAGCATTGCAATTACAAAAGGTATATGGGGTAGGAGAAAAATTATCGGAACGAATAATACGCTACAGAAACGGGTTTAATGGAGGATTTATTGATGATATTCAGTTACTAGATATTTATGGATTAACTCAGGAAGTAATTGAACGAATCACTCAGGAATTTACGGTGAAAACACCAAGACAAATTCAAAAATTAGACCTTAACTCTGCCAATGTAGAAGAGTTGGTAACTATTCAACATATTGACTACGAACTTGCTCATGATATAGTTGAGCAAAGAACTTTAAGAGAGGGTTTTAAAACTTTTGAAGAATTAATAAAAGTAAAAGATTTTCCAGCCCATAAAATTGAGATAATTAAATTATATTTGTCCCTCAAATAAAAATTGCTAAAAAATTCGGTAAAATGAACTTTGACTATTCAGAAGAGCAAAGGTTAATTGCTACGTCTGCCAGAGACTTTGCAGAACAATATCTAAGGCCTCATATTATGGAATGGGATGAGGCTCAATTTTTTCCTGTGGACGTTTTAAAAAAAGCTGGAGAAATGGGGTTTATGGGTGTATTTATTCCTGAGGAATATGGTGGTTCAGGATTTGGATATCATGAATATATAGCCATTATAGATGAAATTTCCCAAGTAGATCCTGCAATTGGTCTATCAATTGCCGCTCATAATTCCTTGTGTACTGGACACATATACTACTTTGGAAATGAAGAGCAAAAACGTAAATGGTTACCAAGATTAACATCAGCGGAATGGATAGGTGCTTGGGGATTAACAGAGCATGGTACTGGAAGTGACGCAGGCGGAATGAGTACAACTGCTGTAAAAGATGGTGATTATTATGTTCTTAATGGAACCAAAAACTTTATTACACATGGAAAAAGTTGTGACATTACAGTTGTTATTGTTCGAACAGGAGAAAAAGGTGATTCCAGAGGCATGACAGCTTTTGTAATTGAAAAAGGAACCAAAGGGTTTTCAAGTGGCAAGAAAGAAGACAAATTAGGAATGCGCGCCAGCGAAACTGCTGAGCTGGTTTTTGACAATTGCCGTGTGCACAAAGACAATATTCTGGGTGAAGTAGGTGAAGGATTCGTGCAATCTTTAAAGGTATTAGATGGTGGTAGAATTTCTATAGGTGCTTTATCTTTGGGAATTTCTAAAGGAGCCTATAAGGCATCCTTAAAATATTCGAAAGAAAGACATCAGTTTGGTAAGCCAATATCAAGTTTTCAGGGCATATCCTTTAAACTTGCCGATATGGCTACAGAAATTGAAGCATCTGAGCTTTTGCTTCATAAAGCAGCTACAAAAAAAAATAAAGGAGAACGTATGACGACTCTTGGTGCTATGTCTAAAATGTATGCCAGTGAAGCTTGTGTTAAAATAGCCAATGATGCTGTTCAAATACATGGCGGTTACGGATACACGAAAATTTATCCTGTAGAAAAGTTTTACAGGGACTCTAAACTTTGTACAATCGGTGAAGGAACTACAGAAATTCAAAAATTAGTAATCTCAAGAAACATACTTAAATAAAATTATTGCAATTAATTGTAGATTATATTTTAGTTCCTATATTTGCAGTCCGAAATTCTAAAAGAGAGGAGGTTAAGAGACTATGTTAATAATACCAATAAAAGAAGGAGAAAATATAGATCGAGCGCTGAAGCGTTTTAAGAGAAAGTTTGATAAAACTGGTACAAAACGACAGTTACAAACTCGTAAGCAGTTTACAAAACCTTCAGTTCAAAGACGAGCTCAAGTTCAAAAAGCACAGTATATTCAAAGATTAAGAGATCAAGAAGATATTTAACTGAAAGAAGTAAAAATGTATTAAATTCCTGCTTAAGCAGGAATTTTTTTTGCTCATAATTAATCAGAATCCTAAATGTTGTAACTTAGTAAAATAACTTCTTGCCATGAATTTTAGAGCTTTCACAGATTTTCTTTTATTGGAAAAAAATTATTCTTCACACACCGTTAGAGCGTATAAGAAAGATTTGGAAGATTTTTTAAAATTCAACCAAGAGGAATTTGATTCTAATTTTATAGATGATGTAAATTATTCTCAAATTCGAAGCTGGATAATAAAATTGGTTGAATCCGGATTATCAAACAGAACAATAAACCGTAAGATTTCCTCTTTAAATTCTTACTATAAATTTCTTATGAAGATTGAAGAAATTTTGATAAATCCCTTAGCAAAACATAAAGCACTAAAGACCGCTTCAAAAGTTCAAATTCCATTTTCGGAGAATGAGATTAATTCGGTACTTAAGGAATTGGATTATGATAAATCGTTTAAGGGAATTAGAAATAAATTAATAGTAGAATTATTTTATTCAACAGGAATTCGAAGAATAGAGCTCGTTGAAATAAAATTAAATGATGTTAGTGAAGTTGGAAAAACCTTAAAGGTATTAGGGAAACGTAATAAGGAGAGAATAATTCCATTAATAAATCCTGTAAAGGAAACTATTAAAGAATACCTTCGAGAAAGGAATAGTTTGCAAAATATTGTAGATTCAGAATATTTATTTTTAACCAAAAAAGGGTTTAAAATATATGAAACACTTGTTTACAGAATTATTAATGATTATTTTAGTAAAGCATCAAACAAGGTAAAAAAGAGTCCACACATGCTAAGACATTCGTTTGCAACTCATTTACTGAATCAAGGAGCAGATTTAAATGCTGTGAAAGAATTGTTAGGACATTCTAGTTTGGCCGCAACTCAAATTTATACCCATAATAGTATAGAAGAATTAAAAAAAGTGTATTCAATTGCACATCCAAGAAATAAAATGAATTAAGTTCGAAACGATTGTCTAATTAATTAAAACTATGAGTATGAAAGTCAACACACAATCAGTCAATTTTAATGCAGATCAAAAATTAATTAATTTCATTCAAAACCGGTTAAACAAACTGGACAAATATTATGATAAAGTAATAAATGTAGATGTCTACCTTAAACTAGATAATACAAGTGCAAAGGTCAACAAGATTTTTGAAGTTAGACTTAGTGTTCCAGGTGATAGTTTTGTGGTAAAAAAACAAAGCAAAACTTTTGAGGAAGGTACAGATTTAGCAATAGATACATTAGAAAGACAACTTAAAAAAAGGAAAGAAAAAATAAGAACATATTTATGATTAAAAATTATTAAAAAATGTTTTGATTAAAAAAATAAATATTTACATTTGCAGTCCGTTAGAAATAGCGGGCTTTTTTTGGGTCATAAAGTCAAAAAAAGCCGATGTAGCTCAGCTGGCTAGAGCAGCTGATTTGTAATCAGCAGGTCGTGGGTTCGAGTCCCTCCATCGGCTCACGTTCATTATCAGACTGAAAAATTTTACTTGGGGGAGATACTCAAGCGGCCAACGAGGACAGACTGTAAATCTGTTGGTTTTCACCTTCGCAGGTTCGAATCCTGCTCTCCCCACATATAGAATTTTGGATTATTAAAAAATTGCGGGAGTAGCTCAGTTGGTAGAGCGTCAGCCTTCCAAGCTGAATGTCGCCGGTTCGAACCCGGTCTCCCGCTCTTCTTTTAAGCCGGTGTAGCTCAGGGGTAGAGCGTTTCCTTGGTAAGGAAGAGGTCACGGGTTCAAATCCCGTCATTGGCTCTTTAAGAATTAAAAAATTGAACACTAATATTATATAACTAAGAATAAATTTTAAATCATGGCAAAAGAACATTTTGATCGCTCCAAACCACACTTAAACATCGGTACTATTGGGCACGTTGATCACGGTAAAACTACTTTGACAGCTGCTATTACTGTTGTTTTAGCGGAAAAAGGACTTTCTGAGATCAAGGATTTTGATCAAATCGATAACGCTCCGGAAGAAAAAGAAAGAGGTATTACAATTAATACTGCTCACGTTGAATATCAGACGGCAAATCGTCACTATGCACACGTTGATTGTCCAGGTCACGCGGATTATGTTAAGAATATGGTAACTGGTGCTGCTCAAATGGATGGTGCAATTATTGTTGTTGCTGCTACAGACGGACCAATGCCGCAAACTCGTGAGCACATATTATTAGGTCGTCAGGTAGGTATTCCAAGATTGGTAGTTTTTATGAATAAAGTGGATATGGTTGATGATGATGAGTTATTAGAACTTGTTGAAATGGAAATCAGAGATCTTCTTTCATTCTATGATTATGATGGGGACAACACGCCTGTTATTGCTGGTTCAGCTTTAGGTGCTTTAAATAAAGAAGCGAAATGGATGGAAAAAATTATGGAATTAATGGAAGCTGTTGACACTTGGATAGAATTACCAAAACGTGATATCGATAAAGATTTCCTTATGCCAATTGAAGATGTATTCTCTATTACAGGTCGTGGTACGGTTGCTACAGGTCGTATAGAAACTGGTGTTGCTAATACTGGAGATCCTGTTGATATAATTGGAATGGGAGCAGAAAAATTAACTTCTACAATTACAGGAGTTGAAATGTTCCGTAAAATATTAGACAGAGGTGAAGCTGGAGATAATGTAGGTATCTTATTAAGAGGTATTGAAAAAACAGATATTAGTAGAGGTATGGTAATTTGTAAGCAAGGATCTGTAACACCACATGCTAAGTTTAAAGCTGAGGTTTATATCCTTAAGAAAGAAGAGGGTGGTCGTCACACTCCTTTCCACAATAATTACCGTCCACAGTTTTATGTTCGTACAACAGATGTAACAGGAAACATTGCATTACCATCTGGAGTAGAAATGGTTATGCCTGGAGATAACTTAACAATTAATGTTGAGTTAATCCAACCAATTGCTATGAGTGTTGGTCTTCGTTTTGCAATTCGTGAAGGAGGAAGAACAGTTGGAGCTGGTCAGGTAACGGAGATATTAGACTAAATTTAGTATA
>CAJIBV010000135.1_pt1 | contig 20502 bp, 21 predicted proteins | sample 9199431 | NCBI WGS metagenome assembly CAJIBV01 (sample SAMEA7708314, study PRJEB35096) | sediment metagenome | biome: marine neritic benthic zone biome [ENVO:01000025]; feature: sediment [ENVO:00002007]; material: shallow marine sediment [ENVO:03000034] sea grass bed [ENVO_01000059] ...
ACAAAAATTCCAACTCGAAGTGTTCTACTCGTATCTTTTTTCATGATTAATCAATTTTATTTAAAAAACGCCCTTATTTTATCATCTTTTGACTCAGCTAAATCATTAAAATCACCTTCCGCATAATTAACTCCATCTACTAGTAATATCATTCTTTCGGATACAACTCTGGCGCAGTCCACATCATGGGTTATAATAAGAGAAGATGTTTTATATTGTTTTTGGATGTTCCTCATTAATTCAATGATCTCTTTGGATGTAATGGGATCTAGACCACTGGTTGGTTCATCGTATAGAATTATTTTAGGTTTTAATATTAATGTTCTTGCCAGTGCCACTCGCCTTTGCATTCCACCAGACAATTCAGCTGGCATGAGATTCATAGTATGAACGAGCCCAACATTTTCCAGTGCCTCAGTAACCATTTCGGTTGTGTCCGAAATATATCCAAATCTCTTCTTATGTCGCCTCAATGGAAATTCGAGATTTTCGCGAACGGTCATCGAATCATACAAAGCACTTCCTTGAAACAAAAATCCCACATCAGCACGTAAATCGTCTAGTTCCTTTTGATCCAAAGATGTAATATCTTTTCCCATAACCTTTATGATTCCTGAATCGGGCTTCATTAAACCAATCAAGCATTTGATCATGACAGATTTTCCAGAACCGGATTTGCCCATAATAACCAGGTTTTCACCTTCATAAAGTTTTAGGTTAAACCCGTTTAGAACATGATTGTCGTCAAAAGCTTTATATAGTTCTTTTATTTCGATCATAATCATATCAGAATTAATACTTGCAAGAGTTTCTATATTGTCTATTTCTTCAATCATTAATTATATTTCAAAAAATATATCAGTTACGAATACAGCTATAAAGTCTATTATGAATACTAATAGCGATGAGAATACAACTGCAGAGTTCGCAGCTATTCCCACACCTGAAGTTCCTTTTGTACAATTAAAACCTTTAAAACATCCTACTATACCTATGGCATAGCCGAAGAAAAAGGTTTTAATGGTTGCCGGGATTATATCTCCAAATTCAAGAGCATTGAATACTTTATTGAAATATAATACAAAGGATACTTCACCTTTTAGGTTTTCAATAATATACGAACCGTAAAGTGCTATGGCATCACCAAAAATCACCAATACAGGCAGCATAAGTGTTGTAGCAAGTACACGTGTAACCACCAAAAACTTAAACGGATTGGTGCCCGAAACTTCCATAGCATCAATCTGTTCTGTTACCCTCATGGAACCTAATTCAGCACCAATACCTGACCCTATCTTACCTGCACATATTAAAGCAATAATTACTGGTCCGATTTCTCTTATAATTGAGATGCTAACCATAGAAGGCATCCAGGATTCAGCACCGAATTCCTGCATTGTTGGCCTAGTTTGAAGCGTGATCACCAAACCTATTATAAAACCTGTAGTACCAACCAGTAAAAGTGACTTATTGCCAATATTATAGCATTGCCTTAATAGCTCTTTCCCTTCAAAAGGCCTTTTCAGACTTTCTTTAAAAAATCGAGTAGCAAAAATGGATAGTTCACCAATTTCAATAAAGAAATTCTGAATCCTTGTTTTAATTGAAGGCGTCTGTAACATCAATCTCAAGTTTACCCAACATAAAGTTATTCTATCTAAAGAGCCTATAAAATGATTATAGTCATGAAATACTGATATTAATCATTTATGGGCTATACATTAATGACTACCTTAATTCATTGATAAATCCTAAATAAATCAAATATCATCATGAATATTGGATTAGTATTGTCTGGTGGAGGAGTAAGAGGAATTGCTCATATTGGAGCTATAAAAGCTTTAGAAGAACATGGCATTAATATTTCTCATATTTCTGGAACGAGTGCTGGAGCTATAGTCGGTGCTTTATATGCTCATGGTAATGGCTTTGAAGAAATGATGTCTTTTTTTAAAAGGATCCAAATCTTTGACATTAAGAAGTTTGCGATTAGTAAACCTGGATTTATTGATTCTGAAAAGTACTATGACCTTTTTAATGAATATTTTCCGGTGGATAACTTTAGCTGTTTAAAGAAATCATTAACCGTAACGGCAACAGATATTTTAGAAGGTAAGCTCACTACATTCATGAATGGGGAATTGATTAAACCACTTATAGCTTCGGCAGCCTATCCAGGTGTTTTTGCTCCAATAAAAATTGCAGATTCTTACTATATCGATGGTGGAACACTGGATAATTTCCCGGTAGATCATTTAGCAGACAGTTGTGAACGGATCATTGGAATTTATGTAAACCCATTTAAAAAAGTCAGATTTTCCGATTTAAAACATTTTCATAATATTTTAGAAAGAGCGTTCAAACTGAAATCAATAAAAGAAGATATTATAAAATTTGATAAGTGCGACTTGGTTATTTGTCCTGAAGATTTGAGTAAATATGGGACTTTCGACAAAAAACATTTAAATGAAATATTTGAAATTGGATATAACTATACACGGCATAAATTAATAAATAAGACCATAAACCTTTTTGATGCAAAACTAAAAGTTAATTGATTTTTTAAGTATAAACTATCATCAAATAAAGTATAAAATAGGCATTATTTAATAATTTTATGTGAGTAAATAATTGAAAATGAAAGCTGCTGTTCAAATACAAAATTTAAAATGCAATGGTTGCGCTACAACTATAAAAAATAAATTACAAGACCTAGAAAACATTCAAAATATAGAGATTGACTTAAAAGAAAATAAGGTTTCATTTGAATATTCTACTATTGGCGATCTGGCAACTGTTAAAAAAGAGTTACACCATCTTGGTTATCCTCTAGAAGATGAAGAAAATAAATTCCAATCCAAAGCCAAATCCTATGTAAGTTGTGCTGTTGGCAGATTGAATAAGTAAAGATTATTCTTGTGTAGTCACAGATGAAAAAATGTCAAAGGAAGATGCTTTCAATTGCGTGGATTGGTTCCTCTGTAATAATAATATTGGCTATAGAAAAAGTCCTAAAAGAGTTCTTAAACAATTAGTTAGAGTTTTAACTATAATCCTAATAATGTAATCTTCAAGCTGGTTGTTTATGGGCTGCCAATCTTTTAATACCAAATTAACTTTGAAATTCAATATATACTGACATTAATCATTTTATAGCAACTAATAGATTAATATCTTATAATGTTAATCTTAAAATAGAAAGATATGTCAACTCAAATAATATATAATTCCGATCTACATTTCGAACATATGCAGTGGAAGAGAGAGTTGCTATTTTGGAAAGACGAGATACGGTCCTTTCAAAATAGGCTAGACGAAATTGTTGAAAGATGGACTGATAACAAAATTTTAGCCGAACTGGGTCAATTTCAGAACAATTTTGCGATTCATCATGATAAAATTGAAAAGTATTTGGAAAAAATTGGCTCCCATGAACATGATATAGCAGCTCATTTCAAGTCCAATGAGAATGTAATCGATAGAGTGCATCTAAAACATCATGAAGCATTTAGGGATAAATTGAAGGCACAAAGAGACATTTACAACGATATAAAGCACAAATACTATATATTTTTAGGGAAGTACCTCTAATCAAAAAGCTGTATTTCTCTAATTTTGAGCAATACAGCCTTTTTTAACTGGTAATTTGGTCTATAACTAATTCAACAATCGTTTTTGTTTTTCTTGTTTCAATATTTGCTTAATCACACTAAAGATCTCCTTTTTAAGGCTTTTATAGTCATTAAAATAATTAGTGACTTCCAGGAGATAGGTACTATGTAAGAACCTATAATGTTTTTCTTCTTTTATCTGATCTATTCCGTCAACAAGAATAAGCAATTCGTTTTCATGGTTTATCAGTTTCTTTAAAAGCTGTTCTCCACCTTTTCTGATTTTCGTAAGATTATTAATTATTTCTCTGTTCTTAGAAAATTCCTGATTTTCTAAAAGTTGTAAAGTAAACGATTTTAATAGTTCATTCAGAAACCGTTGTTCATCTTTAATGAATTTTAGTTCAGATATCCAATTTAGAGACTCTACATGAAGTTCATCCGGACTTTTGGACTCTATGTATTTAATGTTTGGCATTATTGTTTTCATATTTTTGGTAGTTTAATTTTTATGTAACCTAACCAAAGGGAATCTATGATTCCCTTTGGTTAGACAATCCCCTATGCCACTTCAATCTTCATTGTATGGTCTTCTTTAGCTTCTTCAACTTTTTTCAAAGCTATTTTAAGAATACCATTATCATAAGTGGCTTTCACCTTTTGTTCCTGATTAATAGCAACAGGAAGTTTTAAGGATCTCCTGAAAGAATTGTAGCTAAATTCTTTTCTAGAGTATCCAGTTTCTTTGTCTTCTTCTACCTCTTTTTTACTTTTTTCAGCAGAAATATGAAGAACATCTTCGTCTAATGTAACCTCGAAATCTTTTTTTGAAAAGCCAGGAGCTGCAAGTTCGACCTTAAGTTGGTCTTTTGTTTCTTGAACATTCATTGCTGGCATTAAACTGTCTTCTTCAAAAAAATCATCGTTGAAAAAATCATCAGCGCTGAAAAAACTTTTCAGCATCGTGTTTGACCAAGGATTAATCATTGGGCTATTCCAAGGAAATAATCTTTGCTTGTTTTTTTTGATTAGTGACATAATCAATAGATTTAATGGTTTATAAATTAATCAGCGAGAAGTTAACTTTTTATATAGTCTTAAACAATGATATTTGTCATTTCAAAATTTTATAATAAGTATTTAACAAATTAATATCTTAATGATTCCGACTTGTATATTGGTGGATTATTTTTGATCATGGCTTCAGTTATCGAGATTATTTTACACTTAATCTATTCATTCTCAAACTCCTTTTTTTTTTTTTTTTTCTTAACGATTTTATTCAGGGCTATAACGAGTTTTTAATGACGCTAAGATTACTTGTACATATCTTTGAAGTGTAATTTTATTTAAAAACCCCATAAAAATGAAATACCTACTTAAATACTTCGCACTTACGGTTGTGGTTCTAAGCTTTTTTAATTGTATTGTTGAACCTATGGAATTTATTGATGGAGCCACTAACTCGATTGTAGAAGAAATTGAAAATTCGGTGCCAGGTGCTACAGCATCAGATTCAACATGTAATAACCAGGATCCGAAAGCAAGAATTACCAATAACGGAACCGAAGATATTGATTTAAAAATATATGATGTAAACGGAAATCTTATTGGTCACGAAAGTGAAGTTGAGCCAGGTGAGCATTCTGATTGGATCACTTTTTCATGTGGAGAAACAACTTTTTTATTGAGCACAGGTATTTCCGACAAACTTGTTGTAATAGAAATGGGGACATGTATGATTTATGATATGGAAATTGGTTCTAACAACCAACTTGCTACAGATCAACCTGTTCAACTTTAATCTATTTTAGAGCATATTATGATTACTTTGTTTGTAGTACTACTGGTCGTAACGAATAGGAAGTTTTTACCACCATCCCTAATATTTAGTTTTCGTCTGATCTGATCAACCGATTCCGGAAAATTTCTAATAGCTACATTAGCCTTATATATGAACTCCTTTTTAAGGAGTTTTTTATTATATGGCAAAACCTTTTCAATTTTAAATCGGCGACCAGGAAAGTCTATTAGTTTGTCAAGAGTGTATAAATGTGTGTTAGGATGCAGTTTAAGAACATTTAATTGTGACGATACAGATCTGAATGCTCCAGATTTTAAAATGGCTGCATTAGGCTCATATAGGTAGGAGAGGGGCTCGCTGACTGTGGCGTTGGCTTTTTTTTCTTCATTAAATATAAACTCAAACAATTCTGTTTTATTTGGTTTTATGTTCACTGTCTCAATCTTAATGTTGTCTTTATTGTTCTTTTCTAAAATCCAAAGTAATTCCTTTACTTCATTATTTACCGCCACCACATGAATTGATTTCACATGCTTTAGTTCGTTAATTCCAACCGTCAGATCCAAAAGCGGAGAGGTTTTAACCAATATATTTCTTGAACGCCTGAAAATTAAGTCTAAATTTTCAGGGACGTTGGGAGTACAATCTTCTAAAAAAAATATTTTCCCTTTGGTATCGTGTCTTCTGGACGGATCAATATAGATCCAGTCATATGAATCATCATTAATTTTTAAATATTCAATTCCATCAGAAAGAATACAGTTGATATTATTTGATTTAAGCTTTTTATAATTATGTTTGACAATGTTGTGTAGTTCTTCATCTATTTCACAATGAATTATATTATTAAATCGACTTGAGAAATAATAGCAATCTACACCAAATCCTCCTGTTATATCTATTATTGATCTTCCGGAAACCAATTCAGATTTGTATTTAGCAGTAATTTCGGAGGAAGTCTGCTCAATATTCAATTTGTTAGGGTAGTATATATTTTCAGTTACAAACCAGGTAGACAACTTATTTTTGCATCGCTTTTTGGATTCAATTTGCTCAATTAGCAACCTAATATCGACTGTGATATTGTGATGTTTTTTAAGCAAAAGTGAAGAAATATCATAATCTAAATATTTATTAATAAAATCTTGATTTACAGTATTTAAAACATCGCTATTCAAACTTATACTATAAACCTTTAGTCAAGTTTTTAACTATTTTGTTTTCGGAGAGGAATTCCTGCAGAATTACTTTTATTGCTGTGTAAGCAGGAATTGCGATTATTAAACCAATCACACCGAATAAAATTCCTGCCATAACAATAACAAGGAATATTTCCAATGGATGAGATTTTACACTAGTGGAGAAAATAAATGGCTGACTGAAGAAATTATCTATCAATTGACCAAAAATAAATCCAATTAATACCCAAAACGTCTTTGGTAAGATCACAGTTTGAAAATCCATTCCTAGGAAGTTGGTCATGGTCAACAAGACAATTAAAAAGGCTCCAACCAAAGGACCAATATATGGTATTAAGTTTAACAAGGCGCATAAAAAGGCAATTACGATGACATTATCTACTCCTACAATCAACAGGACTATAGTATAAATTATAAACAGAATTAAGATCTGAAAAACCAATCCTACAAAATACCTGGATAGCAAATCTTTAATTTTTTCTAAAGAATTTTTAAAGCGGTATTCCTTGTCATCAGGTACAAAAATCATTAAACCATTTTCCATTAATCTGCTGTCTTTTAAAAAGAAGAAGGAGATGAATAAAACTGAAAAAAGCCCAATAGTAAAGCTTCCTATTGTTCCCATTACAGAATTCAATAAATCAGGAATGACATTAAAGTCGAATTTGGAAAGCAAATTGGATTCCTTGAAGGATTGTTCAATATCAATGTTTTTAAGATGCAAATAATCGACAATTTGTTTATAAAGGTCCTGCAGATTTACCTGTAAAGTATCTACATCTAATAAAGACAAGTTTTCACTCTGTTCCCTCACTAAAGGAATGAACATACTGAAAAGCCCAAATAAAATAGAAATCATTATTAGCATCGTGACAATGACCGCAAATGTATTTTTAAACTTTAAGCGTCTTCTTAAAAAGAAAACTATTGGCCTGCCAATCAAGGAGATTATTCCTGCAATTGTTAAGTATACAATTACTGCTTGAATTTTATACAAAAAATATAATAAAATAGTTATTCCAACTATAATTCCAATGGCTCTTAAAATTCCTTTTGATATTGTTTTTGGATCCATAAAGTAAATATATAAAACAGTTATATAATTTGCCTTGTTATTTCATACAAAGCAATATTAGTAGCCTGAACAACATTCATACTGCTGTTTTGACCGAACATGTCTATATGTACAATTTCATGAGAAAGCTTTAGAATAGCTTCCGACACACCAAAGTTTTCGTCACCAACAACAAGTATAATTGGTTTTTCATTAGAAAACTGAACTGAATGAATAGGTTTACTTTTGTTGGTTATTTCTAATGACACAATTATTATTTCATCCCTGTTATAGTTGTGAATAATGTCTAATATGTCATCCTTAATTTCATAGTTCACAACCTTTTCAGTGGCTCTGGAAGTTCTAGCCATTTTTCTATCCAATTGGATAGTTGTGCCACAAAAAATCAGTTTTTCAATACCAAAAGCATCTGCCGTTCTGAATAGACTGCCAACATTCGCAGCATTAGTGACACTGTCACAAATTAAAGTAATTGGGAAAATCCGCTTCAAAAACTTAGAATTATAATAGGTAAGTTGCTCCAATATTATTAATTTTCGAACGCATATTTAACAATATTCGCTCCCATTTTTAATGCTTTTTCACGAATATCAGATGGATCGTTATGTACCTCGGGATCTTCCCAACCATCACCCAGATCACTTTCAAATGTAAATAATAATACTAATCTATCTTCGTAAAAAATACCAAATGCCTGAGGACGTTTGCCATCATGCTCATGTATTTTAGGAAGTCCTTGAGGAAAGCGATAAGCAATATTAAATATTTCATGATTTGCTGGAATCTCAACCAAATCGTTGTTCGGGAATACCTTTTTTAGTTCTTCAGTTATATAAGGTTTCATCCCGTAGTTATCGTCAATATGCAAGAATCCACCAGAGATAAGATAATTACGCAGGTTTTCAGCATCATTTTCGTTGAAAAAGACATTGCCGTGACCTGTCATATGTAAAAAAGGATACAGAAAAATATCTGTACTGCCTACTTCAACTGTTTGTGGTTTGGAATTTATATTGGTATTAATGGTATTGTTGCAGTAATTAATTAAGTTAGGAAGAGCGGTTGGGTTACTATACCAATCACCTCCACCTTTATATTTAAGGATTGCTACTTCTTGTGAAAAAGTAACAAAATGGAGCATACAAAAGATAAAGGACAAATAAATTTTCATAATTATTCATTTACAAAAGCAACAGAATGACAGGCAGCAATGGCAGCTGTTTCCGTACGTAATCTAGTTTTTCCCAAAGTTACTGGAATAAAATTGTTCTGAATAGCAGTTTCAATTTCTTTAACAGAAAAATCACCTTCCGGACCAATTAGAATTGTAATCTTTTTATTTGGTTGCAATACTGATTTAAGGGATTTTCTATCCGATTCTTCGCAATGAGCTATAAATAACTGATCATCAAAATCTTTTTTTATAAAGTCACTGAATTTTATGGCTTCATTTAGCTTAGGCAAATAACATTGTAGAGATTGTTTCATAGCAGATTGAAGAATCTTCTCAAATCGTTCTTGTTTAATGACCTTACGTTCACTATGATCACATATAATAGGAGTGATGCTGTCAATACCTATCTCCGTTGCTTTTTCAATAAACCATTCGTACCTGTCGTTCATTTTAGTTGGTGCAACAGCCAAATCCAGCTTATAATTTCGTGATGGCCGTAATTCATTTTCTTTAATCGTTGCGATGCAATTTTTTATGCTTGCATTGGTTAATTCAGCCTTAAACATCCATCCTTTACCATTTGTAATATTCAAAATATCACCTTCTTTCTTTCGCAGTACTTTTATAATATGCTTGCTTTCTTCTTTGTTAAAGAAGAATTGATCTGTAGTTTCTGAAATGTCTGCATTATAAAATAATTGCATGGTTATAACTTACTTTTAGCATGTTCTAATCCCAATTCTATATAATGAAGCAAATCAGTTTCAGTTTTAATCCCATCTTGAGAAACATATACAAACTCTTTCATGGGTCTTTTGGTGAAATCCATCGGTCTTACATGTTCTTGTGCTAATTCAGCATCTATTTTATTAGCAATAATTCTAACAGCCAGATCTTCTTTCACGATTCCAATCGTCATTTTTCCCTGGAATAAAAAGCTCAGACCTCCAAACATTCGTTTTTCGATAAACTCTTCCGGAAATAACTTGAGCTGTTCTCTGATTCTGTTTGCAAGCTGTTGGTTGAAAGCCATTTTCTAAATTAAAAAATGTGATAAAAAATAAAATAGATCATAGTTAAATTAAATCCTGCATGGCAAATTACTGATCCAAAAACTGAATCGGTCTTTTCCTTACAGAAATTGAATAATCTTCCGGTAAAGTAAATAATAATTACCCAAAGCAAAGAAGGAACTACTAGAAACTTCCAAGAATCATTTATATAAACTATGCCGAAATGTGCTAAATGTGTCAATGCAAAAGCAGAGCTATCAATAATTGAGGCTCTGTTCTTTCCAAATTTACTAGCAAAACTTATATGAATAATCCCTCTATATAAAAATTCTTCGCCAAATGGACTGAAAATCATACTGATGATAGCAAAAAGAGAAAATATATAAATCTTATTGTCAATTGTGAGTCCGCTTTGTGCTGCGCCAAATGATTTGGCAATGTATACAAACCAGTTACTGATAGAATCACCAAATGTTAATTGAGCAAAAGAATATATTACAAAGCAGGATACAATACCTAAAAGAAAAGAGTAGAACAACCATTTGAATGATTGAGGCTTCTTAATACCTACATTATTCCATCCTTTTTTAGATAGTAGAAGGAAGGGCAAAATAATCATGATTACAAAAATGACAGAAGTAAAATTATAGTTACCTGTTTTGTTGGCATTCAATATTATGACAAATCTCGGGATTCCAAAAAGGAGAATGAGGAATAAGCCAAATTGCCAGTTTAGTTTAAATAATTTAGACCACAATGATCTGAAATAAACCATGATATTAGATCTTTAGTCTAGCTGAAGCAGTTACATCTTGTTTAGCAAAATCTTGTTCCAAATATTTTAAATACCCAACAATCGCTATCATGGCGGCATTGTCAGTTGTAAATTCAAATTTAGGAATATAAGTAGTCCAACCGAATTGCTTTTCACCGTCTTTAAGCGCGCTCCGAATGCCAGAATTTGCCGAAACGCCACCACCTATGGCAATATGTTTTATTCCTGTTTCCTTGCTTGCCGATTTTAGTTTATCAATTAATATTCCAATAATGGTGTATTGTACGGATGCACATATATCGTTAAGGTTTTCTTCAATAAAATTTGGATTAGACTTCAATTCACGTTGAACAAAATAAAGAATCGCTGTTTTTAATCCTGAGAAACTAAAATTTAATCCCACTACCTTTGGTTTGGTAAATGAAAACGCCTTTGGATTTCCTAGTTGAGCACGTTTATCAATTTCCGGTCCAGCAGGATATCCTAAACCTAATATCTTTCCGCTTTTGTCAAAGGCTTCTCCGACTGCATCATCAATGGTTTCTCCAACGACTTTCATGTCAAAGTAATGGTTCACCTTCACTATTTGAGTATGTCCACCTGAAATGGTCAAGGCTAAGAATGGAAAAGTAGGTTTCTGAAATCCTTCTTCATCTATAAAATGAGCCAATATATGGGCTTGCATGTGGTTTACTTCAATCAATGGAACATTCAATCCCATTGCCAGGGACTTAGCGAATGAAGTTCCAACTAACAAACTTCCCATAAGTCCAGGACCTCGTGTAAAGGCTATGGCATCCAGTTTATCTTTAGAAATTCCAGCTTTTTCCAACGCTTGATGCACTACAGGAACAATATTTTGCTGATGCGCTCTGGAAGCTAATTCAGGGACCACACCACCATATTCCTCATGAATTTTTTGGCTCGCAACAACATTGCTCAAAATTTTTCCGTTGTTAATTACGGAAGCCGCTGTATCATCGCAGGAGGACTCAATTCCGAGTATATAAATTTTTTGTGATTGCATTATTAAGAAAAGGGTACAATTATTGTTAATTTTAAAATCAATTGGAAGTCTAATTCCACAGGATTTTTCGTAGATACAAATGTAGGATATTCTTAAGAAAGTTATAAATTTAGCAGCAAATTAAGAGGGTTTTTAAAATAGGGTCTAAAGTCGTAGCTATTTTGCTACTGTTATTCATCATTTTGGTGATAGTATTCTCTATTCCTGCCGTTCAAACACGTCTTGGTAAATATGCAACCAAAAGGATAAATGAGGACTTTGGGACCAATATCAATATAGCAAAGGTAGGATTACAGTTTAATGGTGATGTGGAATTCAAAGAAATCTTTATAGAAGATTTTAAAAAAGACACACTGATTTTTGTCGGGGAACTTAACACATCTGTTCTGAGTTTTAAAAATTTATACAATAATAAATTTACTTTTGGAGATATAGATTTAGAAGGGTTGATCTTTAATATAAAAACTTATAAAGATGAAATTGACACCAATCTAGATATTTTTGTTGCCAAATTTGATGATGAAAACCCTAGCAAAGAAAAAAGTGACTTTCTATTAACTTCAAGTGATGTTACAATAGAAAACGGGTTATTTAGGTTAATTGACGAAAATAAAGAAAATCCAAAGAAACTTGATTTCTCCAACTTAAATATCAACGCTACAGAATTTAGAATATTAGGCCCAGATGTTGATATGAAGATTAATTCACTAGCATTTGTAGATAGCAGAGGAGTAGAGGTCGAAGACTTAAAAACAGATTTTGTCTACACGCTTCAGGGTATGAGATTTAATGATCTGATTATAAAAACTCCGGAATCCCAATTAAAGGGAAATGTGGCATTTACATACGATAGGGAAAATCTTCAGTATTTTACAGATCAAGTAAAAGTAAAAGCCAACTTCAATAATTCAAGTGTCTCATTTAAAGAACTTAATACATTTTATAATGAATTTGGTTCAAATGAAATCGCTCAATTAAATGCCAATTTTTCCGGAACGCTCAACAATCTTCAAGTTGATGATTTAGAAGTTAATACGAGCAGGAATACAAAAATATATGGGGATATTAACTTTATAAATTTATTTAATGCAGATGAAGATAATTTTGAAATGAATGCCAATTTCAAAAATCTGACTTCAAATTATAGAGATTTAAAATCGTTGATGCCCAATGTTTTGGGGGCTTCCATTCCATCTTCCTTTGACAAACTAGGTAGTTTTAAGATTAAAGGAAGATCTGAAATTACCTCTAAAGTCATTAAAACAAATACAAATATTACTACAGAATTAGGTATTATTGATTCTCAGTTAGAACTTAATAGAATTGATGATATTGACAATGCTCGCTATAAAGGAAAATTAATTTTTAATGATTTTCTTATCGGTCAATTATTAAATAATGAGAAATTAGGCATGGTATCTTTTAACTTAAATGTTGAGGGAAATAGCTTTTTACTCGAAAAAATGAATACCAAAGCTCAAGGTGATATTTTCTCATTGCAGTACAATGGGTATGAGTACAGAGATCTGGAAGTAACAGGAACTTTTGAGAACAAAAAGTTTAATGGGGAATTTATAGCCAACGATGTGAATCTGGATCTTAATTTTAAAGGTCTCGCAGATCTTTCTGAAGAAATATATAATTTCGATTTTATAGCTAATGTAAAATATGCCGACCTTAATGCCTTAAAATTTGTTGAAAGAGACAGTGTTTCTTTGTTTAAAGGGATTGTAGATATGAAAATGAAGGCAACCGGTATAGAAGATGCTTTTGGTAATATTGGTTTTAAAAACACGTCGTATAAAAACCAGAACGATATATATTTTTTTAAGGATTTTGCCATAAGATCCAGTTTCAACGGTAATAATGAAAGATTGATAAATATTAATTCTCCGGATATTATACAAGGAAAATTAAGTGGTAAATTCCTTTTCAGAGATCTTGGAAGAATGCTTGAAAATTCTTTAGGGAGCATTTACACAAATTACATTCCAAACGAAATTAGCACGAACCAATATATAGATTTCAATTTCAAAATTTATAATAAGATCGTTGAAGTTTTTGTTCCGAATATTGAACTCAGCCCAAATACATTTATAAAAGGTAGCGCAAAAAGTAATGACAAGGACTTTAAATTAACATTTAAGGCCCCGAAAATTAAACTGTTCGATTACTTTGCAGATAATATCCAACTGAACATTGATAATAAAAATCCTCTATTCAACACCTATGTTCAAGTAGATAGTTTGAATACAAAATTCTATGATTTATCCAATTTCAATTTAATAAACGTGACTCTTAAGGATACCTTGTTTATTCGTACAGAATTTAAAGGAGGCAAACGAAATGATGATAGCTATAACCTGAGTTTGTATTATACCATTAACGAAGAAAATAATTCGGTAATTGGATTTAAGAGTTCCGATGTAACCTTTAAGGATAATACTTGGTATGTTAACAAAAAAAGGGATAAACATAACAAGATTATTTTCGACAGAGATTTTAAGAATTTCGAGTTTGACAAATTATTTATGAATCATCAGGATGAAATTATTAAACTTTCTGGATTGATTAAAGATACCGGTTATAAGGATATTAAATTCGATTTTAATAATGTGGACCTTGTTAAGATTTCACCAACCTTAGACAGCCTCAGACTTGATGGAACTGTCAATGGTAAGCTTGATATTTTGCAGCAGGACGGCACATACCTACCAAATTCTACAGTTGTAATAGATGATTTTAAAGTAAATGATTTTAATTTTGGTTCGTTTGACGCCAGTATTGTCGGTAACGAATCTTTAACCAACTATAAAGTTAATGTTACAATAAAGGATGATGTGCAGGAGTCTTTTCAAGCGATTGGTGATATTGATGTATCAAAGACAAAATCTACGATAGACCTTGATGTTACTTTTGATAAATTCAATTTGAAGCCGCTAAATCCTTTGGGAGAAGATGTGATCAATCAAATTAGAGGATTGGTAACAGGGAATGCAAAAGTTACAGGTAGGTTAAACAGACCGTCTATAGACGGTAATTTGATCCTTGACCAGGCAGGAATTCAAATTCCATATCTAAATGTAGATTATAGTTTCCAGGACGATGCAGCGGTTACTTTGAAGAATCAAAGCTTCATATTCAATAATGTAGTGATGACCGATACTTATTTTGGATCGAAAGCTAGATTAAATGGAGATATAAGTCATGTAAATTTTTCAGATTGGAGTTTAGGATTAAATATTGCTACTAATAAGTTCCTGGTTCTTAATACCAAACAAGATGATGAAGTGCTTTATTTTGGAACTGGATTTATTGGTGGAACTGCAAGTATTAAAGGTCCTACAGACCAGTTGATAATTAAAGTAGATGGACAGACAAGAGAAGGAACCGTATTTAAAATTCCATTAAACGATATAGAATCTTATGGTGATAATTCTTATATCCATTTTTTAACCAAAGAGGAAAAAGAATCTAAAATTAGCGGAGAAGAAATTGTTTTTGAAGAAATAAAAGGATTAGAACTGGACTTTGATCTCGATGTAAATGAAGATGCGGAGGTGGAGATAATAATCGATCCCGCAACAGGCCATTCAATTAAAGGTAAAGGAGCTGGGAACCTTCTGGTGGAAATTAATACAAATGGTAAATTCAATATGTGGGGAGATTTCCTGACATTTGAAGGTATCTATAATTTTATTTATGGTGGTATAATACAAAAGCAATTTATTGTCGAACCCGGAGGAACAATTACCTGGGAAGGAGATCCACTTAAGGCTGAAATTAATTTAAAAGCCATTTATAAAACACAGGCAAACCCCTCTATATTATTAGATAACCCAATTAACAGGAGCATCCCTGTAGATGTCGAAATAAGCCTCACTGGACAACTGGAACAACCTGATCCTACTTTCGATCTTAAATTTCCTAATGTGAGTTCAGCTATTAATTCAGAGCTCCAATATCGATTAGATGATAGTGAGAGCAGAGAATTACAAGCATTATCCGTAGTAACTTCAGGTACTTTTATTAGCGAAGTAAATATTAGTCAACAAGCATTAACAGGTAATTTAGCAGAGAGAGCCTCTGCTATTGTGAATAGTTTATTTTCTGATAGTGAGGGAAAACTAAAGGTAGGTATCAATTATCAATCAGGACAACGTACACCTGAACTTCAAACTGATGACAGATTGGGCTTAACATTATCTACTCAGGTTAGTGACAGGATATTGATAAATGGAAAAGTAGGTGTGCCGATTGGTGGAGTTAGTGAAACTGTAATTGCCGGGGATGTTCAAATTGATTTTTTGCTTAACGATGAAGGGACCCTGACAGCTAAAATGTTCAACAGGGAAAACAGCATTAGGAATTTTGGTGAAGAAATAGGGTATACCCAAGGGTTAGGATTATCTTACAATGTAGATTTCGACACATTTAAAGAATTACTGGGAAAGATCTTTAAGGGTAAAAAAGATCTAAAAGAAGAAGATGAAAACTCTGATCTCGAACCAGGTTTAATTGATGAGGATCCACTTCCAGAATTCGTAAATTTCAAGCCTAATAACGATAAATAACGTCTGCAAAATCGTATAAATAATTATTTTCAAAATTATTTATTAACGAAAACGTTTGAATTTTTTGTAAGCTCCAAAAATATCCTAATTAGCGGTGTTTATTGATTTTACTTTAGTAATTTTACTACTTCAAATCACTTTTTATCAATGAAAAAATTTATTAAAAAAATTGCCGTAATGACTTCGGGGGGAGATTCACCCGGAATGAATGCGGCAATTCGTTCAGTAATACGTGCGGCAGCTTTTTATAATTTAGATAGCGTTGGTATTTACAGAGGTTATCAAGGACTTATAGAAGGAGATATAGAACACATGAATGCGAGAAGTGCTCATCACCTGGTGCAAAAAGGCGGAACCGCACTAAAAACGGCAAGATCTAAAGAATTTAGAACTGTAGAAGGAAGAAAGAAGGCTTATGACCAGTTAAAGAAGCATGAAATTGACGCTTTGGTTGTTATAGGAGGAGATGGATCCTTCACAGGAGCAATGGTTTTCAACAACGAATTTGATTTTCCTATTATTGGCATTCCTGGTACTATTGACAATGATATCTTTGGTACTGATTTTACAATTGGTTACGATACGGCATTAAATACAGCTGTTGAAGTCATAGATAAAATTAGAGATACTGCGAGTTCTCATAACAGATTATTTTTTGTAGAAGTTATGGGAAGAGATGCAGGTCATATAGCATTAAATGCAGGAATAGGAGCAGGAGCAGAGGAAATATTAATTCCCGAAGAAGATATGGGAATAGAGAGATTATTGATCACTTTAGAAAAAAGTAGGCGCTCCGGTAAAACTTCTAGTCTAGTTGTAGTTGCGGAGGGCGATAAAACTGGTGAGAATGTCTTTGAATTGGCTAAATATGTCGAAGAAAACTTGCCGGAATATGATGTGAGAGTATCGGTATTAGGACATATGCAAAGAGGTGGTGCACCCAGTTGTTTCGACCGGGTATTAGCGAGTAGGATGGGAGTTCATGCTGTAGAATTGTTGATTGATGGAAAATCTAACGTAATGGTTGGTTTGCAGAATGGTGAAATGACAACAACACCTTTGGAAAATGCGATAAAGGAAAATAACCCTATCGACTCAGAAATTTTAAGAGTATCTGATATAATGTCAGTATAAATAATTAAATAATAGAATAATTAAATAATCAAAAATGGCAAATTTAAAATTAGGAATCAACGGTTTTGGTAGAATAGGCAGATTAGCTTTCAGAGTTGCTGCTGGAAGACCAGATGTTGAAGTAGTGGGTATTAACGATCTTTTAGCTGTAGATCATTTAGCTTACCTTTTAAAATATGATTCAGTTCATGGGAAATTTGATGGTACCATCGATGTAAAGGATGGTAAATTAGTTGTAAATGGAAAAGAAATAAGAATAACTTCAGAAAGGAACCCCGAAGACCTTAAATGGGACGAAATAGGAGTAGATGTTGTTTTGGATTGTACAGGAATTTTTAAAGATTTAGCTGGTGCTCAAAAACATATTGATGCCGGAGCTAAAAAAGTTGCAATTTCTGCACCTTCACCAGATGCACCAATGTTTGTAATGGGAGTAAATCACAAAAAAATAACTGCAGCAGATACAATAGTTTCAAATGCTTCTTGTACAACGAATTGTTTAGCGCCATTAGCAAAAGTAATAAACGATGAATTCGGAATTGTAGAAGGATTAATGACAACGGTTCATGCTGCCACAGCAACACAATTTACTGTTGACGGTCCATCCAGGAAAGACTTCAGACTTGGCCGCGCATCTATAAATAATATTGTACCTGCTTCTACAGGTGCTGCAAAAGCAGTTGGTAAAGTAATACCTGAACTTAATGGTAAATTAACCGGTATGGCTTTTAGAGTGCCTACTGTTGATGTTTCGGTAGTAGATCTTACTTGTCGATTGGAAAAAGGTGCGTCCTTCGAAGATGTAAAAGCAGCTTTAAAACATGCTTCAGAGAATGAATTAAAAGGAATTTTAGGATATACAGATGAAGGTGTCGTTTCTCAGGATTTTGTCTCAGAAACAAGAACTAGTGTTTTTGATGCGAATGCAAGTATTGGATTAAACGATAATTTTGTAAAATTAGTCTCATGGTACGATAACGAGTATGGTTATTCTACGAAACTTGTAGATTTAGCTCAATACATTAATAATATTTAATAAAGTAATAACTTAGATAAGCTGCTATTTAAATAGCAGCTTATTTTTTCATTTTTTACATTATGATTGCAGTAATAGATAGTGGATCTACCAAAAGCGATTGGATTATTGTCGACAGGCAAGGGAATCAGTTGTTTGATAAAGTTAGGACCAAAGGATTAAATCCGGCAATATTATCAGAAAAAAAGCTGCGAAAAATTGTAAATGCCAGCGAAGTACTTCATGATGAAAGAGATAATATTACACATGTGTTCTTTTATGGTGCAGGTTGTGGAACAGAAAAGCCACGATTAATGCTCCAGGAAATTCTTCAGGACTATTTTACAAATGCACAAGTTAGCGTTAATGAAGATACTTTAGCTGCTGTGTATTCGACAATAAATAATAATGAGCCAGCCGTAGTATGCATTATGGGAACTGGTTCTAATTGCAGTTATTATGATGGAACTAAACTGCACCAGAGAGTGAAATCGTTGGGCTATACACTAATGGATGATGCCAGTGGAAACTATTATGGAAAACAGCTGATACGAGATTATTATTTCAAGCATATGCCAGAAGATATGAGATTATCATTTGCTCATAAATACAACTTAGATAGCGATTTCATAAAATATAACTTATATAAACAACCAAATCCTAATGCCTATTTGGCAAATTTTGCCGAATTCATGTTCTTAAATAAGGAATTTAATTATACAATAGATCTAATTAAAGACGGTATTAGATTATTAGCAAAAAACATGATCATGCAATTTAAGGAAGAGCTTAAAACTGTTCCGGTTCATTTTGCAGGATCTATAGCTTATTTTTCCCAGGATGAAATTAAAGATGTTGCTAAGGAATTTGGTTTTACTGTTGGAAATTTCGTCAGAAGACCGATAGATGGGTTAGTAAAATATCATGTTGCTAATCTAAAATAAATGGAAATAGCAATAATTGCCCATGATGGCAAGAAAGCTGAAATGGTTCAGTTTTTAAATGAGCATAAAGTCAAACTTCAGGAAAAGGGAATAACTATTATATCTACCGGCACAACAGGCAGTAAAGTTGAAAAAGCGGGTATAAAAGTTACAAGGCTTTTGTCTGGTCCTATAGGAGGTGACGCTCAAATTGCCGCCAGAGTCGCAGAGGGGAAGTGCAAAATGGTTTTTTTCTTCAGAGACCCACTTGAAAAACATCCACACGAGCCGGATGTAAGAATGCTATTGAGATTGTGCGATGTCCACGATGTTCCTTTAGCTACGAATCCTGCGACTGCAGAACTACTTATCAAGGCATTGTGAGTACTTGACTTTGTACGAAATCCTATCTATTCAGTATATACCGTATTTTCCTGCTCAGAGACACGTATAAAGGTCGTACGTTTGGTAAGTTCCTTTAACCTGGAAGCACCTACATATGTACAGGTACTGCGTATGCCACCCAATATATCATTCACGGTTTTTTTTACAGGGCCTCTGTACTGAACATCCACCATTTTTCCTTCACTGGCTCTGTACTCGGCTATTCCTCCAATATGCTTCGTCATGGCAATTGCAGAACTCATGCCATAAAATTCTTTATATTTTTTACCATGCTTCTCAATTAGTTTTCCACCACTTTCATCATGCCCTGCCAACATGCCTCCAAGCATCACATAATCCGCTCCAGCACCAAAGGCTTTCGATATGTCTCCGGGAGTCACACAACCACCATCACTAATTATTTGGCCTCCCAAACCGTGAGCAGCATCCGCACATTCTATAATTGCCGACAATTGTGGATATCCAACCCCTGTTTTAAGTCTAGTGGTACAAACTGAACCCGGACCAATACCTACTTTAATTATGTCTGCCCCAGAAAGAATCAGCTCTTCAACCATTTCACCTGTAACTACATTTCCCGCAATAATCACTTTATTTGGGTACAGTTTCCGGGTTTGTTGAACAAATTCCACAAAATGCTCAGAATAGCCATTGGCAACATCTATGCAGATGAATTTTAATTTGGGATGTTGTTTTAATATGACTTTAAGCTTATCACCATCACGCTTGCCCGTGCCTGTACTAACAGCCAGATAATCCTGGATGCCTTTAGG
>CAJIBV010000111.1_pt1 | contig 19459 bp, 25 predicted proteins | sample 9199431 | NCBI WGS metagenome assembly CAJIBV01 (sample SAMEA7708314, study PRJEB35096) | sediment metagenome | biome: marine neritic benthic zone biome [ENVO:01000025]; feature: sediment [ENVO:00002007]; material: shallow marine sediment [ENVO:03000034] sea grass bed [ENVO_01000059] ...
AAGATGAAGAAGAATTATTAAAAAGTTCATTAAGAGGATCAAATCACCCTTTAAGCAGAGCCTTGTATAATTTGCTTCAACAGAACGACATACATACACTTGATAGTTTTGAAGAAAGCACAGGTGATGGTATTAAAACAAGTCTGGATAAGAACCAAATGCGAATTGGATCTGCATCTTTTGTAGGCAATAACAAACCAGATGAAAATTTTAGCACTTCCGTCCATGTAAGTTCCAATAATGTTTACAAAGGGAAATTTGTATTTAAGAACATTTACAGAGAAGGATTGATACCTTTATTTAAGAAATTAGCTTCTGAGTATAACCTAGTCATACTTTCAGGAGATAATGAGGGCGAAAAAGAATATTTAATGGATGTTTTACCAAAACACACCTCTTATTATTTCGACCAAAAACCTGCAGATAAACTGAAATATATAGAGTCTCTTCAAAAAGACGGTGAGAGGGTTCTAATGATTGGCGATGGTTTAAACGATGCAGGAGCACTAGTACAAAGTAATGTCGGCATTGCGATTTCCGAGAATATCAATGTGTTTTCACCTGCTTGTGATGCCATTATGGACTCGACAAAATTTAAATCTCTTTGGGAATTTCTAAGAGCCTCAAAATCAGGAATAAACGTGATTAAACTTAGTTTTGTTTTATCATTTATATATAATATATTGGGATTATATTTCGCAGTTACCGGACAATTATCACCTGTAATTGCGGCAATATTAATGCCGCTTAGCTCAATTAGTATTGTCATCTTTACAACGGTAAGTACTAACCTTTTGGGCAAAAAGCTTAATAATAATTTTTGACTAAAAGCATGATAAATATCATTTTTTTAGTTTTTTAACGAAGGTATTTTTGACACTTTATTTTAGGGTATGAGCGTTATTTATTTACTACTTACAATTAGTCTAATTGTAGCAGTCGGGTTTTTTATTGCATTCATTTTATCTGTAAAAAACGGGCAATACGATGATGACTATACTCCTTCCGTTAGAATGCTCTTCGAAGACGAAATCGTGAAAGAAAAATCCAAACAATCAATAAAAACCAAAAAAGACAAATAACTAATCAATATGGAAATGCAACAATTTCAATACGATAATAAGATCGTAAAAAACTTTATTTATGCCACGATGCTTTGGGGTGTGGTAGGAATGTTAGTAGGTCTCTTGCTAGCATTTATGTTTCTGTTCCCTAATTTAACAGATGGTATTTCATGGTTAAGTTTTGGTCGTTTAAGACCTTTACATACCAATGCAGTCATTTTTGCATTTGTTGGTAATGCCATCTTTGCCGGTGTATATTACTCAAGTCAACGGCTTTTAAAAGCTAGGATGTTCAGTGATGCCTTAAGCAAAATAAATTTTTGGGGATGGCAACTCATAATTGTTGCTGCCGCAATTACTTTACCTTTAGGCTTAACATCATCTAAAGAATATGCAGAATTAGAGTGGCCAATTGACATTGCTATTGCTGTGATTTGGGTCGTATTTGGATGGAACCTTATCGGAACGATTTTAAAAAGACGTCAACGGCATCTTTATGTTGCACTATGGTTCTATATTGCCACATTTGTTACCGTCGCAGTGTTACATATATTTAATAGTCTTGAACTCCCGGTTACAGCAATGAAAAGTTATTCTGTTTATGCTGGAGTCCAAGATGCCTTAGTACAATGGTGGTATGGTCATAATGCAGTTGCATTTTTCTTAACGACTCCTTTCCTTGGATTAATGTATTACTTTGTTCCAAAAGCAGCTGACAGGCCTGTGTATTCGTATAGGTTATCCATAGTACACTTCTGGTCCTTAATCTTCATTTATATCTGGGCAGGACCACATCACTTATTATACACAGCTTTGCCGGATTGGGCCCAAAGTCTAGGTACAACTTTTTCAATCATGTTGATAATGCCATCATGGGGTGGTATGATAAATGGATTGCTTACACTTCGAGGAGCATGGGATAAAGTCCGTTTAGATCCAGTATTAAAATTTATGGTTGTGGCTATTACCGGATATGGTATGTCTACTTTTGAAGGTCCAATGCTATCACTTAAAAACGTAAATGCTATAGCTCATTTTACTGATTGGATTATTGCTCATGTTCACGTAGGTGCATTGGCATGGAATGGATTCCTTGCTTTTGGAATGATTTATTGGTTAGTACCGCGATTATTTAAAACCAAATTACATTCAGTGGGATTAGCGAATTTCCATTTCTGGATTGGAACTTTAGGTATCATTATGTACGCACTGCCATTATATGTGGCAGGTTTCACTCAAGCAAGTATGTGGAAACAATTTAATCCTGATGGCACTTTAGTATATGGTAATTTCTTAGAAACTGTTTCTGAAATAATACCAATGTACTGGATGCGTGCTATTGGTGGATCTTTATACTTATTGGGTATGTTGGTCTTGGTTTACAACATTATAGTAACAATTAGATCAGGTAGTAAAGTAGAAGATGAGCTTGCAGAAGCTCCTGCTTTACAGCGTATTTCAGGTGGTAGATTAGCAGGTGAAGGATGGCATACAGTTTTAGAACGTAAGCCAATCAAGTTAACTATTTATGCCTTAATAGCGATCTCAATTGGCGGTATTGTTCAAATTGTACCTACAATAATGGTAGAATCTAATATCCCTACAATTTCAAGTGTACAACCTTACACACCTTTGGAGTTAGAAGGTCGAGATATTTATATAAGAGAAGGGTGCAATGGTTGTCATTCTCAAATGATTCGTCCATTTAGAAGCGAGGTAGAACGATATGGGGAATATTCCAAAGCCGGAGAATATGTTTACGACCATCCATTTCTTTGGGGAAGTAAGCGTACCGGACCTGATTTGCATAGAATAGGTGGGAAATATTCTGATAATTGGCATTTAAATCATTTTTATGACCCTCAGAGTACCTCTTCGGGTTCAATTATGCCGCGTTATCCTTGGCTCATAGATAATGAGCTAGACAAGTCAGACACCGAAGCTAAAATGCGCACCATGGTTAAATTAGGAGTTCCATATTCTGATGAAGATATAGCCAATGCGCAAGAAAGCATGTTGACTCAGGGAACTCAAATTGAAAAGAACCTTTATTCCGATCCCGACTTTGCAAGTAGTTATGAAGAAAGCAAGAATAATGCTGGAGAAGGATTTGTAGAAATGAGAAATCGAGAAGTTGTTGCAATGATAGCTTATTTGCAAAGATTGGGTACAGATATTAAAGTAACGGATGTAGAAACTTCTACAGCTCAAAATTAAGATAGCTATGTTGAAATTTGTAAAAAATCATCTGGAAAGTATGGAAGGTGTCGAGATCTACCCGATAATATCACTATTAATATTCTTTATATTTTTTGTGGTGCTCACCTGGTGGGTAATCTCAGCCAAGAAAGACTATATTAAAGAAGTCAGTAATTTACCTTTAGACAACCAAAATCAAGAAAATCAATTATGAGAAATTCAATTCCATCTTACATAAGAGTTCCTGTTATATTTTTTATAATATTTGGTCTCGTAGAATATTTCATTGACTCCGGAGAACAACCTGCATTTATTACCTATCCCGCTGTAGTTTTGTTTTTGTTATTAGTTCTGATCTTATTGATTGGAATTGAAGCCATTATTGGGGCTTTAGAAAATGTTATGATTCAAAGCTTAGATGAAAAAGCAAAAGCAAGGTTTTTAAAAGAGAAAAAGAGCTCAAACTGGATTATGAACACCTATAAAAAACTTGCAGGTGGTAAACCTATAGAGCAAGAAGGTGAGATAATTCTAGATCACAATTACGACGGCATTAAGGAATTAGATAATTCCTTACCACCATGGTGGCTCTACTCTTTTTATATATCAATTATTTTTGCTGCAGTGTATTTAGTCCGATATCACGTCATGGACGGACCAGATATGGCCAAGGAATATGAAATGGAAATGGCGGCTGCTAACGAGGCTATAGAAGAATATAAGAAGACTGCTAAGAATTTAATCGATTTAGAGAGTGTAACCTTATTAACGGAAGCTGCAGATCTTGAAGCTGGCAAGGCAATCTTCACTGTAAATTGCGTTGTTTGCCATATGGCTGATGGCGGTGGAGGAATTGGACCAAATCTTACAGACGAATATTGGATCTTGGGAGGAGGAATTAAAAACGTCTATAAGACACTCGTTGAAGGCGGTAGAGATGGGAAAGGTATGATCTCCTGGAAATCAACTTTAAGTCCTTTAGAAATGGCACAAGTAGGAAGTTACCTTTTAACTTTTGAAGGTACTACACCAGCAAATCCAAAAGCTCCAGAGGGAGATATTTGGATAGATCCTGATAAACAAACTGAAGAAACCACCCAACCTGAAACCAACGAAACTGAAACAGACAGTACTTCTGTTGCTATGAATTAATTTTTAAAATAATAAAAATTGGAAACACCTTCAAACGAATCCTTCAGAGATTCAATTGGTACAATAGACAAAGAAGGTAAAAGGGCTTGGGTCTTCCCAAAAAAACCAAGTGGGAAGTATTATAAAAACAGAAAGTTAGTGAGTTATTTCTTGCTAGCTTTCCTTTTTGCATCTCCTTTTATTAAAATAAACGGTAATCAATTTTTATTGTTTAATGTCCTGGAAAGGCGTTTTAATATTTTCGGATATCCATTCTGGCCACAGGACTTTCACATTTTTGTTGTGTCTATGATCATCGGTATCATTTTCATAACACTTTTTACAGTTGTTTTTGGGAGGGTCTTTTGTGGGTGGATATGTCCTCAGACAATTTTTATGGAAATGGTGTTTAGAAGAATTGAGTACTGGATTGATGGTGACAGAACGAAACAAATGAAGTTGGCAAATCAACACTGGAACTCTGAAAAAATAATAAAAAGGTCCCTAAAATGGATAATGTTCTTAATCATATCTTTTTTTATTGCAAACATATTTTTGGCCTACCTAATAGGCAGTGATAAGTTACTTCAATATATAATCGAAGGCCCTTCGGAACATTTAGGAACATTATTCCCTTTAATCATTTTTACAGCCGTTTTCTTTTTTATATTCAATAATTTTAGAGAACAGGTCTGCATTATCGCTTGCCCATATGGAAGATTGCAGGGAGTATTATTGGATACCAAATCAATTGTTGTCGCCTACGACCATAAACGTGGTGAAGGTGAGAATGGAAGAAAAAAATGGAGGAAGCATGAAGATAGGCAGATTTTAGGATATGGAGATTGCATAGATTGTAAACAATGTGTTTACGTGTGTCCAACAAATATCGATATCAGACATGGAACTCAATTGGAATGTATAAATTGTACGGCATGCATGGACGAATGCGATGCTATAATGGAAAAAGTAGGATTACCCAAAGGATTGGTACGATATGCTAGCGAAAATAATATTGAAAAAAACGAAGAATTTAAAGTTACTCCTAGAATTATAGGTTATACAACAGTTTTAATTATATTATTTGGAGTTTTAACTAGTATGCTGGCCTTGAGAAATGATATTGAAGCACGAGTATTACGTCTTCCTGGTCAACTTTATGAGCACAAACAAGGCAATATGATAAGCAATGTATACACATACAAACTTATAAATAAAACTACCGATGAAATTCAGGATGTAACCTTCAATTTAATATCACATGAAGGCACTGTTAAGTTAGTTTCAAAAAACTTTATCACTGTTCCTGAACAAGGGTTATCTGAAGGAACTCTGTTTATCGAAATTGATAATTCTAAACTGACAGGAGACAGAAATAAACTGGAAATTGGTATTTATAGTGAAGAGACTCTCATAGAAACCACTACTGCCAATTTTCTGGGACCAAGAAAATTTAATTAAAAGAACTATGCTATGAAAATAAATTGGGGAACCGGAATTGTAATTGCATTTGTATTATTTATCGCATTCATTATGTACTTTGTTATAAGCATGATGACCAATGAAAAATATAATCATGATTTGGTTACAGAAGAATATTATAAAGAAGAATTGCTGCATCAAAATGAAATAGACAAAGAAAATAACGCTAAGGAATTAACTGAAAATATAAGTTGGACGAAAACAATTGAAGGTATTGAAATTAAATTCCCAAAAAGTTTGGATCCTACAAAAATAAAAGGGAAAGTGTTCCTATACCGGCCATCTGATAAGAAACTAGATTCGGAAATAACCATTTCTTTATCTAGTAATACAATGCTCATACCTAAAACCAATTTATTAGATGGTCGGTGGAACCTTAAAATTGATTGGGAATACGATGGGAAATTATATCTTTTAAGGGAATCTATTATATATTAATTATATGCTTTTTTCCGCACTCATACTAGGTTTATTAGGTAGTTTTCACTGCATAGGAATGTGCGGGCCCATTGCATTTATGTTACCCGTGGATAGAAAAAACTCCTTTAAAAAAATTATGCAGGTTTCACTCTACCATTTTGGTAGATTATTAACCTACAGCTTAATTGGGTTGGTATTTGGTTTGGTTGGAAAAGGACTTTATATTTTCGGGATTCAACAGCAATTATCGATTATAATTGGTGTCGTTATGATAATTGCTGTATTGATACCATATAATTCATTTAATAAATATAATTTTTCAAAGCCTTTATACAGATTGATTTCAAAAATAAAATCTGCCTTAGGTAAGGAATTAAAGAAAAAATCGCCGGATACTTTTTTAACTATAGGTTTATTAAACGGTTTTTTGCCTTGTGGTTTGGTATACATGGCTGTATTTGCAGCTATTGCCTCTGGTAGTGCTATGAAAGGCAGTCTTTACATGTTCGTTTTTGGTTTAGGAACCATTCCTCTTATGACTGCAGCAATATATTTCAGTAGATTTTTAAGTGGAGTAGTACGAAATAAAATTCAGAAGGCTATTCCTGTATTTGTAGTTATTATCGGGTTATTATTTGTCCTTCGAGGGCTTGGGCTGGGAATTCCGTATATCTCTCCTGCTCCAGTATCTGAAATGGCCGATAGTGCAATGGAATGCATCGAGATGAAATAAAAAAGAGAGTTATAATTATAACTCTCCTATAAACAATTAATAAAATTTCTTTAAATAAACTTAGATCTTAAAAGTTATTACTGGTAATGCAGAATGATTTGCTACGTCTTCTCCAACACTACCCGTAAAGAAATGGGCAATTCCTTTTCTTCCGTGTGTTGGAATAGCAATAATATCAGCTCCCACTTTGTTAGAAAAATTAATTATCCCACGTTCAACACTATAATCTGCCTGATAGTGAACATTTTTCATATTATCCAGGTTTCCATCGGCCTTCATTAAAAAGTCAGCTATTCTTGAATCTATTTCGGTTGTGCTTCTAAAGTTTTCATTAGGTAAATTAACATACAATAAATTAATATTCGAATCAAAAGCTTTAAAGAGTTTTGTTGCGTTCAAATATGAGCGAATATTTTCATATTTAAAATCAGATGCAAAAACTACTTCATCTATTTTTAAATCTGGGATACTATTTTTAACAACAAAAACAGGAACATCGGAATTCCTAACTACCTTTTCCGTGTTAGACCCAATAAAGATATCTCTTGAGCCACTAGTACCATGTGAACCCATCACTACAAGATCTGCATCATGCTCCATAGCCACATCATTCACTTCGCTAAATACTTTAAAATGCTTCACTATAGGAGTTACTTTTAGCCCATCGAGATAATCCTTTTGAAGAAACTCTTCAAACTTCGCCTCTGCAATTTTTAGTAAAAATATAGCTGTTGTCTGATGTTGGCTTTTCGATTTGGTAAGCAATCCAGTAGACAATTCAAGCATATGCAATACAAGCAATTCTGCATTATTTTTTTTAGCAATTCCAGCAGCAACTTCCAGGGCATACTCGGAATGTTTTGAAAAATCAATTGGTACAATTATTTTCTCCATTTGTTTGTTTTAAGTTAGTTAAGGCCGTAAATCTCTAAACTATATTAAATTTAGTAAGGTTCATTAATCCAAATTTAATTAAAATTAAATTGAATCCATATGATTTATATCATTACTGAAATTAATATGATACATCAAAAAAAAATCTTTTATCGGTACAAATTTTATATCCGTAAACTATTACTAGAAAATAATTAGTACATTGGTTCTGATAATTAATTGTATTCTAAAATTTAGTTATGAAAAAAATAGTTTTCGCATTAGCAGTTTGCACAATAATTATGGTTAGCTGCAAAAAAGACAAGAAAGAGACTGAAAAAGAAATTGAAGAAACGGTATCTGTTGAGGTAAAAAAAATAAAATTGAAATTAGACCCAAAGAGTGACTCTGGTGTCTCTGGTAATGTTGTTTTTAGTGAAGAGAATGGCACGGTTACGATTATCGCTATAATGAGTGGTTTGACACCTGGTGCTCATGCCATACATTTACATGAAAAAGCTGATTGCTCGGCTGATGATGCTACATCAACCGGAGGTCACTGGAACCCAACATCAGAAGCTCATGGAAAATGGGGATCACCCCAAGGATATCATAAAGGTGATATTGGTAATTTTGAAGCAGATGAGAAAGGTAATGGAACAATTACGTTTAAAACAGACCAGTGGTGTATTGGCTGTGGCGATCCTAGTAAAGATATATTAGGAAAAGCCGTCATAGTTCATGAAGGCTCAGATGATTTTGTTACGCAACCTACTGGAGCAGCTGGGGGTCGAGTAACTTGTGGAGCCGTTATAGAATAATAATAATAGTTAAATTAGAAAAAGCTGCTTTTTAAGTAGCTTTTTTGGTTTAAAATAATTTATAAATAAAATGAATCCATCAGCATCCGGCTGGATTAAAAAATTACTTCTGGAGTTAGAAAAAAATCATTCATTCAACTCAATACGCGTTAACGATTTATATTTCGACTTGAGAGGCTGCGGATTTATTTATGGAAGTAACCAGGCAGTGGTTAATGATTATGTTTTAAACAGCGATCTTACAAAAGAAGAATACGCAAAAGTAAATTTGTTAATTTCTCTATATACTGCCTACATAAGTGGCTCAATTTCTAAAGGCTTTGTAGAGAGCGTAATAAATTTTTATATGGCAATTAATGAACACAAAACTTCATTTTTTGACGATATTTTAAACAAAAAAAAATCAAATAATTTTTTAGAAAGAATCATTCATAAACGAACACAATTGGATGATAACATCCTGACAAAAAATTTTAATTACTTTATAACAAATGCTCTTTTATTTGTTGATGTACTTGCTTATATCGAGTATTTGAGAACAGGTCATATTTCAGATGAATACATCAAAAATTTGGAAGCCACTATTGAAACGATTGTTGTTGACGTATTAAGTTCTAAAAAGTACAAGACCAAATATGATAAAAGTCTTATTAAACTTTTAGAATCGTCTTTACGTTATCAAAATACAAATGCTATTTCCTATGACCAGGCAATCGATCTGACCAATAACCAATTAGAAGCTTTTTATTTGCTTGACGTTGCTTGTATGGCAAGTTGGGGAGACCAAAAAATTGACATCAAAGAAAAATCTTTTCTGGAACAATTGGGTAAAGATCTAAATATTAGTGATGCAATAATAAAACAGTCACTCAGTTCTGTTGAATACTTTTATACCGTAAATAAGGATAATATTGCCCTTTTAAGTTCAAAAAATGTTGTCAAGAGTTTTTACGACAATTCCAGTAAAATGGTTATAAAGCTTATTTCAAGAAATAGCAAACGATTATTGAATGAACTTAGAGAAAGTAAAGAGTTAATGGTCCTTTTGTCCAAATCTACTATTAAAGATTTGACAGTTGAAGAACAGAAAAAAGTTCAGGGCCAATTGTTAGATATATTTAAAAGCATTCCAAGTTTAGCTATTTTTATGTTACCAGGAGGTGCTTTATTATTACCATTAGTAATAAAATTCATTCCTAAATTACTACCTTCTGCTTTTGATGATAACAGAGTTGAAGATTAAATAAACAAAATGAGTTTAACTAATAATGATATTTTTAAAAAATTACGAGTCGCACATAAACTTCGGGACGACGATATAGTTAAAATTTGTGCTTTAAAAGATTTTAGAGTCAGCAAGAGTGAAATAAATTCATTTTTTAGGAATGAGAACCATCCTAAATATGTTGAATGTGGTGATCAGATCTTACGCAATTTCTTAGATGGCCTAATTATACATTTACGTGGACCACTACCTCCAAAAAAATAGCTGTTTTCAGGCAATCCTTTTAATAGACAATTAATCATTTTTGTAAGGAATATCCAATTACCTATTATGAGTGTTCCATCCTTTTAATTTCATTACATTTTCTATATGTGCATAGTGATGATTACTATGCCATGCATAAATCCCAATATTCTTCCATAGTACAACTTCCTCATTATATTCCGGATGAATAAAAGACCTTTCAAGGTCATCATCATTTAAAGAATTTAATAAATAAACCAATTTAGCATGGATAACTTTTAAATGATCTAAAGATAATTTAATTGGAGCAGATCTGGCATCAGGTAGTTCTGCCCAAAGGTCTTCGTAGTAGTATTTTATAATAGGTTTTTCTTCTGTTAAAGCCCACTTGAATCTAATGTAGCTATGGTGATGACTATCTGCCAAATGATGGATCACCTGCCTGATCGTCCATCCTCCCGGTCGATATGTAGTTTCTAATTGGGAATCGTTTAAATTTTTTACGAGGGATTCTAAGCCATCTGGAAAATATTCAAGAATAGCTATCCATTTGCTTACTACAGTCTCGGTATAATTATCTGGACAATGAAATTTTCCAATTGGGTATTTTAGTTTCTCCAGTTCTGTTTCTTTCATTCATCTAAGATAAAAAAACCTGCCTTAATTGCAGGTTTTAAATTATAGAATAAAGAAACTTACTCTTCTTCTTCAATAGAGTTCTCTTCCAGTTCTAATAGATTATTTTTGTGCAATAAGTTATACCATTGAACTATTTTTTTAATATCACTGGCATAAACTTTGTCTTCATCATAATCCGGTAGAATCCCAAAAAAGTATTCTTCCAATGAATCTTTATCATCTTTGTGACTAATACTAGTCTGGCCCCCATTTTCCTTTTCATTAATTGCCTTAAAAACTTTTCGTAAAGGAACCTCCTCTGTTAATGTATAAATAGCAATTTCACTCAATACGCTAACATTGCTTTGGACACTCACAGAAACTTTCTTTCCGTCTACCAGAGATTCTGCAACGAATCCACCTCTGGTCTGAGTTTTTAAATGAAACAAACCAGGTTTACCTGAAATGGATAAAATTTTATCTAAGCCCATATTTAGTAATCTAATTTAAAGTTGCAAATTTGCATCGTTTACCGCATTATTCAAAGAATTATCTTTTCTTTTTTATATCCGGGAAACGCATTCTATAGTCTACCTTAATTTTCCCTTTACTTATATTCGTAAGTTTACTTTTAATCAAACGTTTTTTTAATGAAGAAATCTTATCAGTAAACAGAATTCCTTCAATATGATCAAATTCGTGTTGAATCACTCTGGCAGCTAATCCTTTATATTCTTTTGTATGTTTTTGAAAATTTTCATCAAAAAATTCAATTTTAATTTTTGGTTGTCGAAACACATCCTCGCGTATATCAGGAATGCTTAAGCACCCCTCTGTAAAAGCCCAATCATCTCCTTCTTCTTTAATGATCTTTGGATTAATAAATGTTTGTTTAAAATCTTTAAGAAATTTCTGCTCTTCTTCATTTAAGGCTTCATCTTCAGAAAATGGTTCTGTATCAACAATAAATAACCTAATTGGCAAACCTATTTGAGGAGCTGCCAAGCCCACTCCTAGTGCAGCATACATAGTTTCATACATATGATCTATTAAACTTCCCAGATTTGGATAGTCCTTTGAAATTTCTTTGCCTTTTTTTCTTAAAACAGTGTCGCCATATGCCACAATGGGTAAAATCATTTTACAGATAGTTTATTTTTTAATCATTTTTTGTTGTAAAGATAATCCTGTAAGATAATCGTTGCACTTATTTCATCTATCAATGCTTTATTTTGCCTTTGTTTCTTCTTTAAACCTCCATCGATCATTGTGCGAAAAGCCAACTTGGATGTAAATCGTTCGTCCAATCGTTTAATATTGATATCAGGAAACTCATTTTTTAGTTTCTTTAAAAATGGTTCGATTAGCAATTCAATTTCAGATGAAGTTCCATCTTTTTGCTTTGGTTCGCCAACCAAAAATAATTCAACGTTTTCTTTACTTATATAGTCTTTTAAAAATGTAATTACCTCTGCTGTACTAACAGTTGCTAATCCTGATGCTATGATCTGCAGGTCATCTGTTACGGCAATTCCGGTTCTTTTTTGTCCATAATCCAAAGCCAAGATTCGAGCCATTCCTAATTTTTGTGCAAATTTAGTCTTTATATTTTTATACTGTAAATATTATGCCAAATAATAATTTACAACTTATATTTGCCTCAAAATAGAAAAAAGAATGACAGAATTGCAGCATACTATTGAAGAAGCGTGGAAAAACAGAGATCTTTTAAAAGATAAAAAAACTATTAAAAGTATAAGACAAGTAATCAGTTTACTGGATTCAGGAAATCTTCGTGTGGCTGAACCAATTACTGGTGCTTGGCAAGTAAATGAATGGATTAAAAAAGCTGTTGTTTTATATTTCCCAATTCAGAAAATGGAAACTTTAGAAGCCGGTCCACTTGAATTTCATGACAAGATTCCATTAAAAAAAGGTTATGCTGATAAAGGTATAAGAGTAGTGCCTCATGCTGTAGCGAGATATGGTGCATATATTTCTCCGGGAACAATATTAATGCCTAGCTATGTGAATATAGGAGCCTATGTAGATGAGGGTACTATGGTTGATACCTGGGCTACTGTAGGTAGTTGTGCTCAAATAGGGAAAAATGTACATTTATCAGGTGGTGTTGGCATTGGTGGTGTATTAGAACCATTGCAAGCGGCTCCAGTAATTATTGAGGATAATGCATTTATAGGGTCCCGATGTATTGTAGTGGAGGGTGTTCGAGTTGAAAGAGAGGCTGTCCTTGGAGCTAATGTCGTATTAACAGGATCCACAAAAATTATAGATGTAACAGGAGATAAACCTGTTGAGAGAAAAGGATTAGTGCCTGCAAGGTCAGTTGTAATTCCAGGAAGTTATACTAAAAAATTTAATGCAGGCGATTATAATGTTCCATGTGCCCTTATAATTGGTAAGCGTAAGGAGAGCACCAATAAAAAAACATCTCTTAACGATGCACTTCGTGAATACGATGTGGCTGTTTAAATGAAGATCTTAGTCATACAACAAAAAATGATTGGAGATGTGCTTACAAGCAGTATTCTCTTCGAACTAATTCGCCAAAAATATCCCAGTGCTAGGTTAGATTATTTTATTAATTCCAATACCTATCCCGTAGTTGAAGGGAATCCGTTTATAGATAATTTCATCTTTTGCACTGAAGAGGCACAAACCAGTAAAATGGCTCTTATTAATTTAGGTAAGCAAATTAAAAAGGAAAATTACGATGTCTTAATTGATGTTTATTCAAAGCTATCTAGCAACCTTATTACGATCCTATCTGGTGCTAAATTAAAAATATCATACTTCAAATATTACAGCACATTTGTATATAACCATAATATTAAACGGAAAACTAAAACAGATTCCAAGGCGGGATTGGCCATAGTAAATAGACTTCAATTATTAGAACCTCTAGCCATTTTAGAAAAACCAATACGTCCAAAGATATTCCTTACTCAAAAAGAGATTACAGACAGTAAAAATCTATTACAACGAAAAGGAGTTAATTTCAAAAGACCGCTTTTTATGATCAGTGTTTTGGGAAGTGGAATTAACAAAACGTATCCATTCAGATATATGGCTCAAATAATTGATACTTTGGTCGAAAATACCAATGGACAATTGTTGTTTAATTATATTCCAAACCAATTGAAGGACGCTGAATCAATTTTGAATTTATGTTCTAAAGAAACAAAGAAAAATATTTATTTTGATATTTCGGGAAATGATCTTAGAGAATTTTTAGCAATAACCACGCACTGCGATGCTTTAATTGGAAATGAGGGAGGCGCCGTTAATATGGCAAAAGCATTGAATATTCCAACGTTCGCAATATATTCTCCATGGATAAATAAAGCTGCTTGGAGTATATTTGAAGAAGGTAGTACCAATAAATCAGTACATCTTAAAGACTTTAAACCTCATTTATATTCCCAAATTAAACACCCTAAAGAGTTAAAATCCCAATTTGAAAATCTTTATATAGAATTTAAACCGGATCTATTCTTTGCTAATCTGGAAGAATTCTTGAAACAATTTTAATCGGTCTGTTCTATGCCATATTTTGTCCAAGTCCTTTTCTCATTTCTTGTAATTGATCTAATAGAAAGATTTTTATTTATTGATTCTTGGTTTATATATCCACGAGGATGATCTAAATGTAAGCAAATTGCACTATATCTAATCTGTTTTGACTTAATGCCAAGATTAAATAATCTCTCTCCTAATTCTCTGTCCTCGCCACCATATTGCATGCGCTCATCAAAACCGTTAACTACTAAGATATCTTTTTTCCATCCTGATGCGTTATGTCCATTCCAACTGGCTTTTGTAGATGTAATAGAGTTCAATATTTTACTTTTTAATCCAGTAGCCGTTAATTTATTATTCTTAAATGAAGATCTTAAACCTCTTGGCCTCAACCATTTTAAATTGAAGCAATTTTGATTGAGAATATCTTGTTTGGTTATAGCCTTGGAAATGTTCATAGGCAACATGAAGTATCCTCCTGAAAGAAAATATCCTTTTTCCCTTCCATCTAGATGAATCTTAACAAAATCATTTCTTGCTAAGCAATCACCATCACTCATTAAAATATAATCCGCATTACAAGCCATAATAGCTTTATTTAATATTCGAGTTTTTCGAAAACCATTATCCTCATGCCAAATATGAACAATAGGATAATGTACTTCATTCTTCATTATTTCAATAAGATCAAAGGTTTGTTTTTTAGATCCATCATCTGCAATAATTATTTCAAAGTCATTAAATGTTTGGGCATGATAACTCCATAATACCTTTTCCAACCAAGTTTCAGAATTATATGTACTTATTATTATAGAAATAATTGGTTTGGTCATAAACTTGTAATAACTGAGGTAAAAATAACTATTTTTGAATTTATTTTATTTAAATCAATTAATTATTCAATTCATACAGAAAAAGATATGAAATCAAAACCTTTGACGCTATATGAAGAGTTTAGACCAGAATTATTTATAAATCAATTAAACTTATTTCTGGAACAATTTAATGGTTAAAATATCTGCAGTATTAATAACTTTTAATGAAGAAGAGCATTTAGAAAAGTGCTTGGCATCTTTAGTTGATGTTGTTGATGAAATAGTGGTAGTAGACTCTTTTTCTACTGATAGTACCCACGATATCTGTAAATCCTTCGGTGCTAAATTTATCCAACAAAAGTTCCTAGGTTATATAGAACAGAAGAATTATGCATTAAAACATGCAAGTTATAAACATGTTTTGGCCTTAGATGGTGACGAAGCAATATCAGATAAGCTAAAGGAATCTATTCTTAAAGTGAAGAAGAACTGGGAATTCGATGGTTACTATTGCAACAGACGCAATAATTATTGTGGACAATGGATAAAATATTCTGATTGGTATCCTGATAGAAAATTGAGGTTATTTAAACGCGATGCTGGATCCTGGCAAGGAATCAATCCACATGATAAATTTGTACTTAATAATCCGAAAAGTACTGGCAAGTTGAATGGTAATCTCCTTCATTGGATTTACAGAGATTACAAGGAACATAATGAAAAAGTGGAAAGATTTTCCACAATTGCTGCTCAGGCTTATTATGAACAAGGAGTAAGATCTTCCATATGGAAAATAGTTTACAGACCTGTATGGGCTTTTTTTAAGGCTTATTTTTTAAGACTGGGGTTCTTAGACGGACTTAACGGATTCATTATCTGCGTTCAAACTTTCAACGTAACTTTTTTAAAGTACATTAAACTCTATCAATTACATAAAAAAGACAATGACACGGATTCATAAATAAATTATTTCCTTTTTATAAATTTGTGTTTAAGTTTTCTTCTTCTATGGAATTTAAATTGAAATTTTTGAGTTTCATTCCAAACGACATTGAGAATGTCAATATAATTCTCACCAGAACATTTTGCGTACTCATCACTCATTATTTCAACCATATGCCTGTGAGTTGTTAGCTTTGACATATTTTTCATTCGTGTTTTAAAATCCATAGTTTCGAATTTCATTCTATTTAGATCAACTAAATAAAATTTATAATTGTCTCCTTCTTTTCTTATCAACGTATTTCCAGGAGAATGGTCTAAAAAATTAATACCTTTTTTATGAAGATTATAAGTAAATCTGGTAAAAGCTCGTAAAATATTCTCGTATTCCGGGTATTCAAAATCTGTTGTCAATTCTCTGTAAGTAAGATCGTAATCCAAATGTTCACTTATATAATAGCTTTCTTTATATAGAAGTTGAGTTTTGAATTCATAGTATGCAATTGGAGTTGGTGTTCCAATTTTAAGATCCAACAATTTATTAGCAAATTCGAAAGATCTTTGTGCCTTACTTTTTCTAAAGAATTTGTATGCTATCTGGTTAACAATATTCGGAATCCTGAATGCTTTAACATTAACTACAAGATCTTCAAGTTTAAACAGTTTTAATGTGTTTCTGTCCTGATTTCCAAAAACTTCTCCTCCCGTATCAAAATATTTTATGATATCATCAATCATAGCTGTTTTTGATTCAAAAGTCTTATTGATAACCTTATTCATTATAAATACTATCTTATACTCAAACAAAAATAAGTCTAATTAGTTAATTTTGACATCAATCAAATTTTTATCCAAAAAAAATCCAATATTTAGTTTGGTTATATCAGGCAATAATTGGCATGATTTTTATAGATTTACATTTAAGGAGTGCTTTAAAACCAGAGCCATTTGACAAACGAAATAGTTGTTACAATTGATGTCTCTAAAAATAGGATTAGTAAAGTATTTCAGCATTATAATATTATTAGTTTGTTGCCAATTGCCCAGGTTTAGCATGAAAATGTAAAAATCAGATGTCTTTTGTTATTTTAGTTGGATTTAATGGGTTTTCTGACTAATCAGGTTATGTATGAATCTATCTGTTTTAAAAGAGCTGAATATCCAAATTGAAGAATTGCACGACACAAGTTGTAAAAGTCAATCATTTGGTCTTAATACACTAATATGAAAATTAAAAGTTTTATTAATAGAAATCTTAGTTCAATTCAAAGATCGAAACAGAAAAGTAATGTAATAAAGTCCGTATTAGATGCAGAATTACAAAATAATGGTGTCATAAACCTTCATAGAATAGATCCTAATAATATCGGCGACTTTTATTGTGGGCCTCATCAGTATTTTGACGTATTAAAAGATAGTGCACTCGACATTTTTGATTATAAAAGTTCCGAAAAAGATGCTAGAGATCACTGGATCCATATGGTCTCAAAAAATGCCTTGATAATCGGAGGTGGTGGATTGTTGAATCGAGGAAGTTTCGAAAAACAAATGAAGTTATTTGAAAATCTGGGATCACGTTCTAAAAAAACTGTACTTTGGGGAGTTGGCCATAATGAAAAAGATAGCAAGCGATTCAATAAGGTTTCCTCATATAACATAAACACAGCTAAATTTGGCCTTGTAGGTGTTCGAGACTTTTCAATGCAAGACAACTGGGTGCCTTGTGCAAGTTGTTTACATCCTATTTTCGACGAGCCTTTCGAGGAAAAACAGCAAACCGGAATTATTTTTCATAAAAAGACAATTAAGAATAGTAAACTTCTTAAAAAACTCTCAATATATCCTTCAACCTCAAATACGACTGATCTTAATAAAATAGTGTCGTTTATTGGTGCTTCAGAAACCATAGTCACCGACAGCTATCATGCCATGTACTGGGCGATGTTAATTGGAAAAAAAGTTATTGTTATTCCTAATTCCTCTAAATTTTTTGATTTCAAGTATCAACCTGTAATTTCAACATTTGAAAATTTTGAAAATGACATTCATAAAGCGCAATCTTATTCTGGAGTATTAGAGGAATGCAGAGAAGTAAATCTTAAATTTGCAGACAAGGTCTTTGATTATTTAAATCTATGATGGAAAACGAAATTAATAACGCTCTTAAAGTTTTAAAACAAGGCGGTACAATATTGTATCCTACTGACACAGTCTGGGGAATAGGTTGCGATGCCACCAAGTTTGAAGCAGTTGAAAAGATATATGAACTAAAAAGACGAAAGGAATCAAAATCCATGATCTGCATCGTTAGTGATTTTAAAATGCTTAATCAATACATTGAAGAAGTGCCGGAAGTAGCATATGATATCATTAAATATGCTACTAAACCAACCACTGTAATTTATGACAGACCATTACATATTGCAGAAAATTTGGTGGGCATCGACAACAACCTTGGAATAAGAGTTATAAGGGAGGGGTTTTGTAATGCTTTATTGCGAAAATTCAAAAAACCTATAGTATCAACTTCTGCGAACATTAGTGATCAACCCACACCTAAATCTTTCAAAGAAATTTCTGAAGAGATTTTAAAAGGTGTGGACTAAGATGTAAATTTGGACGACAAAAAAAAAGCTGGAAAACCCTCTTCAATTATTAAATTAGGCAATGATGGAATTGTTAAAGTGATTAGGTAAAAATTTTTCCTGTTTATAACTACTGGCAATAAACAATATGAATTACAGGCAAGCTCTGGAACATCCCGTGTTTAAAGTAATTTCTAATTCGGCTGAGGAACTTGGAATTAGCAGCTATGTAATTGGGGGTTTTGTTCGGGATTATGTTTTAAAACGTGGTTCATGTAAGGACATTGATATTGTTGCTGTAGGAAGTGGTATTGAACTCGCTAAACATGTCTCCCAAAATCTTTTAGGTAATCCTAAAGTACAGGTTTTTAAAACCTATGGAACTGCCATGTTATGTCATGATTATATTGAAATTGAATTTGTAGGTGCCAGGAAAGAATCATACAGTAAAGACAGCCGAAACCCAATGGTCGAAGATGGTACTCTTGAAGATGATCAAAACAGAAGAGATTTTACAATTAACGCTTTGGCATTGGACCTTTCCGAAGGTAATTTTGGAGTTCTTTTAGATCCATTTAATGGTATAAATGATCTCGAAAACAAAATTATAAGAACTCCCTTAGATCCTGATATTACCTATAGCGATGATCCTTTGCGAATGATGAGAGCTATTCGATTTGCATCTCAATTAAAATTTGAGATAGAGCAAAAATCATTAGAGACTATCAAAAAAAATAAAAAATGTATCAGGATAATTACAAGTAAAAG
>CAJIBV010000362.1_pt1 | contig 18964 bp, 18 predicted proteins | sample 9199431 | NCBI WGS metagenome assembly CAJIBV01 (sample SAMEA7708314, study PRJEB35096) | sediment metagenome | biome: marine neritic benthic zone biome [ENVO:01000025]; feature: sediment [ENVO:00002007]; material: shallow marine sediment [ENVO:03000034] sea grass bed [ENVO_01000059] ...
AATCAAGTCATGAGAATAATTAAAGAAAGAAATTTAACTGTAGTGTCCCAAAAATTAGAATTAGTCTGTGAACTTAAAATTTCTGTCAGAAAAAAAGATTCTAAAATTATATTTAAAAAATTTGAGGACCTATATGAGGTTTCAGTCACCTCACTTTAACGAATTTTTTTGCAGTTTATCTAATATGTTATTTGGACAACGAATTGGTTTTTTCGTTTTCATGTTTACGAAGACCAATACAGTATTCGCGGTGGAAATAATTTCACCCTTTTCGTTCTTAATTTCATACTCAAATTCAATGCGTGCTGAAGGCATTTTTAAGAGTTGTGTTTTTACATTAATTACGTCGTCATAATAGGCTGATTTTTTGAAATTTATATTCAGTGATAATACAGGTAACATGATTCCTTCTCCTTCCATCTTTTTGTATGAAACACCCAGTTTACGAAGCCATTCAATGCGTCCCATTTCCAGATATTGTGGGTAGTTTCCGTGATATACATATCCCATTTGATCAGTTTCACCATAACGAACTCTGATTTCAATTTCATCACTAAATATCATCTACTTTTGAAATAAATTTTGTATTTTCATCCAGAATTAAACATGAGAAAAAATTTCTTAATAATCAATAGCTTTTGATTTTTTTTTTTAGAAATTTGTTCACATATTTGTCGAGTAAAAAATATCCCAAGAGAATAGCCCTAATCTCTTTTTTTTTGCAATAGAAACTAACAACTTTTAAACTTTATATTTAATAATGACAATAACTGCTCAATCAGTTTGGAATAATTGTCTCGCTTTTATAAAAGACAATATTCAGCCACAAGCATTTAAAACTTGGTTTGAGCCAATAGTAGCAGTTAAACTTGAAGGTAATGCACTTAGTATTCAAGTTCCAAGTAAATTCTTTTATGAATGGTTGGAGGAACATTATGTAAAAATTCTTAAAGTATCTCTTACTAAAGAACTGGGTGATAACGCTAAACTTGTGTACATTATTAAAATGGAGAACACATATGGTAACAAGCAACCTTTTACAGAAAAAATCCCAAGTACTAACAGAGGATCAGTAAAATCTCAGGATGTTGATATTCCTTTAAAGAATAAAAGTCCAGAATTAAAGAATCCATTTGTAATTCCTGGTATAAGGAATGTGAAAATTGAATCTCAGTTAAATCCTAATTATAGCTTTGATAATTTTTTAGAAGGAGATTCTAATCGTCTAGCAAGAAGTGCCGGATTAGCTGTGGCTTCAAAACCTGGAGGTACATCTTTTAATCCGTTATTAATTTTTGGAGGGGTTGGATTAGGAAAAACACATTTAGCGCATGCAATTGGTGTTGACATAAAGGACAAATATCCGGAAAAGACAGTACTTTATATATCTGCCGAAAAATTCACCCAGCAATATATAGATTCGGTTAAAAAGAATAACCGAAACGATTTTATCCACTTTTATCAGCTAATCGATGTATTGATTATTGATGATGTTCAATTCTTATCAGGAAAAACAGGTACTCAGGATGTGTTTTTCCATATTTTTAATCATTTGCACCAAAATGGCAAACAAGTAATTTTGACTAGTGACAAGGCTCCTGTTGATATGCAAGACATTGAACAGAGGTTGTTATCAAGATTTAAATGGGGACTTTCAGCTGAATTACAAAGTCCTAATTTTGAAACAAGAGTATCAATCCTTAAGAATAAATTGTATAGAGATGGTGTTGAAATGCCTGATGATATAATTGATTACGTTGCAAAAAACATTAAGTCTAATGTTAGGGAACTAGAAGGGGCGATTATCTCTCTTATTGCACAGTCTTCTTTCAATAAAAAAGAAATAACATTAGAATTAGCAAAACAAGTAGTTGAAAAGTTTGTTAAGAATACAAAACGTGAGGTTTCTATAGATTACATACAAAAAGTAGTATCAGATTATTTCCAAATGGATGTAGATACTCTGCAATCTAAAACCAGAAAACGACATATAGTTCAAGCAAGACAACTGGCTATGTTCTTTGCTAAAAAATTCACAAAAGCTTCTTTAGCAAGTATCGGATCTCAAATTGGTAAGCGAGACCATGCTACAGTATTACATGCTTGCAAAACAGTAGACAATTTATCTTCTACGGATAAGCAGTTCAGAAAATACGTAGAAGACCTTACTAAAAAACTGTCCGTTTAATTAAAATTGTTTATGACTAAAATTCTAATGGTTTGCCTCGGAAATATCTGTCGCTCACCATTGGCTGAAGGAATTTTAAAATCAAAACTGCCTAAAGAAAGTTTCATAGTTGATTCTGCAGGAACTGCCGATTATCATATTGGAGAATTTCCGGATAAACGCTCTATTGAGGTTGCTTTACAAAATGACATAAATATTACAGATCAAAGAGGAAGACAATTTAAAACCAGTGATTTTGATTATTTCGATATTATATTTGTGATGGATAGGTCCAACTTTCAAAATGTTACACGATTAGCAAGGAATATCCAGGATAAAAGTAAAGTGAGAATGATATTAAATGAACTTTATCCGAATGAGAGTATGGATGTTCCTGATCCTTATTATGGCGGAAAAGAAGGATTTAGAAACGTGTTTGATTTGCTTAACGATGCTTGCGAAATAATTGCCAAACGATTAAGTGGTAACCAATAATATCTAAAGGATTTTAGAATATATCTCAAATTCAAAATATAAAGAATACTATCATATTTTTACAAAATGGTTTCATAATTTAGAAGTCAATATTAGCTGACTTATACTGGTATTTAACTTATACAATTAATAATCATGGAAAAAGGGAAATTATATTTAATTCCAACTAGATTAGGCGATAATGCACCTTTGGAAGTTTTGCCAATTTCAGTAAAAAAAGTTATTGAGCTAGTAAACCACTATATTGTTGAAAATGAAAAAACAGCAAGAAATTTTATAAAAAAGATAAGTCCTGGTAAGTCTCAACCTTCATTAAAAATTCACGTTTTAAATAAGTTTACCCAGGCCACAGAGTTAGGAAGTTTTCTAAATGCCTGTGAAGAGGGCAATCCTGTGGGTCTTTTGTCTGAAGCCGGTTGCCCGGCTATAGCAGATCCAGGATCTGATATTGTTAAAATTGCCCACCAGAAAGGTATTCGAGTGGTTCCTTTGGTTGGGCCCTCTTCTATTCTTTTAGCAATGATGGCATCGGGAATGAATGGCCAGAAATTTACTTTTAATGGATACTTACCTATTGATAATTCTGAAAGAAAAAAAGCACTCAAAACACTTGAACGAGATTCATTTAACCACAATACAACTCAAATCTTTATAGAAACGCCTTATAGAAATAATAAAATTCTTGAAGAAATTTGTAAAACATTAAATCTTACAACCAATGTTTGTGTTGCATGCGATATTACTTTACCAACAGAATTTATAAAAACCCAAACCGTAGCGGAGTGGAAAAATACTAAAGTAGACCTTCATAAAAGACCTACAATATTTATAATTCATAAATATTAAATATGTGATACTCGGGCTTTCTTTTTTGCCACAACCACAGACGTGTCATATCCCGAAAATCGCTTCATATAATTAGAAATAGACGTCCCATAAGCATCAGAAAAACCATTTCTACCGTAACTTCTTAAGTATTTTTTTACACTTCCTGGACCTGCTAAATGGGCAGCCGCTAAAATTCCAGATTCTGTAATTTCAATTCCATTAATTCTTTCGCCGACAAAACGAGAAATGTCTTTTCTCAATATCCATTTGTTACGCTGCGCATTGGCTAAGAAAGCCTTTTCCTGCATTTCAGGATTATATAAAAACTGATTTGGAGTATATATCCCAATGAGCTTTAAGGTTTCCTTTCCAAACTGGTATTTTCCTAAATATCCAAAATCGTTTATCGAAAAATAATTTCCTCTGGATTCTTTAAATCCCAAATCTTCTTTAAAACCGACAAATGTTTTTCCTAAATAAGGCGAATATATTTCATGAGAAAGAGGTTCTGTTAAATCTTCAATAACCACATTGTAACACAAATCTAAACCTTGAGTAGAATACTCATCTAGTCTAATAGAATTGTCTGAATTAAATGAAAAATAAAGAATTACAAAAATTGATAAAGGGACTCCAAAATAACCTAAAATATTTTTTATCATATTTCTTAATTGATGAGACCTAAATGGAGCATATAAGTGTCTCTAAATCGATAGCAAAGATACAACTATTCTTAATAATCTTATTGCCATATAGCTATTTAGCATTAGAAATATATATAATGGAATTTTACACTTCCATTATTGGTAATTTCCAAACTTGGGGCTGGAATTTTTATGAAATTAACAACATTAAATATAGATTTTAATAAGGATGATTTAGTCTTAATTCTACTTAAATCAATATCAAGACTCAAATAATACTGTCTGATTCTGTCTTGATCTTCAAACTCTAAATTATTACTCACATCACTTCCAGTTAGCATGCCATCAGCCCCATAACCAATGGCAACATTCAACCATTTTGGAAAAAAACTATCCTTTGTAAAAGAGTTGATGTTTGCACTTAACCAATAGGTCTGGCCGTTATAGTCTTTAATAGTTTGTTCTAAGAAACTTTCTCCTAATCGTTCAGGTCTTAATTCTGCATATTTGGTTTGATGGAATGAATACTTAAATGTTATTCGCTGTTCACTCCATAGTAATTCCTGACCAACATATAATCCAGTACCAGCTAAATTGGATGCCATATCTCCCCATGAAAACCCCCATTCTTCAGAAAAACCATCAAAAACCTCAACTACAGTTAGAAAAGTTAATCCTAAAGTGGCTCCATAAACTAACTGATCTTTTTCTCCTACTCCACTCCAATTGAGAACATCTGCTCCAAGCCTCCCTATATGATAAGAAGCTAAAACATGCCCTAATTTATCCATTTGTAGCCAATCATTATTGTCATTAGTTGTATGAAATTTAGATTGCTCATAATCGCTGTACCAAAGCTGGTTCAATCCAATTAATGCCGCAGTACCCAAAGCTGCTTCACTTATAATAACAGCATTTCGTCTTTGCTTGTTTAATGTATCACTTGGTGAAAGAAATATTTCAGTTTTGGATTGAGCAGAAATAAAATGACTTATCAGGAAAGCAAATAAATATAGAATAATGTGCTTTGGATCAAACCCTGTCATTATCTATTAATTCTTTGTGAATTAATCCATCTTACGTATTCCTGCTTATTACGGTTATGTTGCGATAAGGTTGTTGCAAACTTGTGGTAACCAAACTGTTCAACATTAGCCACAAAATAATAGAAATTGTGCTTTTCGGGGTTTAGAACTGCATCAATAGATGAAATATCTGGCATCGCTATTGGGCCTGGTGGAATTCCTGGATACTTATATGTATTATAAGGGGAATCTATTTCGAGGTCTTTATACAAGACTCTTTTTATAACAGTATCAAAGTCGCCTGATTTCTGTTTTATAGCAAATATGATCGTCGGGTCAGCCTGTAAAGGCATTCCTCTTTTTAACCTATTTAAATAGACACCTGCTACTCGAGTTCGTTCGTCAACTTTCGCCGTTTCTTTTTGGACTATTGATGCTAATGCCATTACATTTCCAGGATCTAATCCTAATGACTTTCCTTTATTTATTCGGGTTTCCGTCCAGAATTTCTGATATTCTCTCAACATCCTGTCTCGAAATTTTTCTGCAGATGTATTCCAAAAGAATTCATAACTATTTGGAATATACATACCTAATGCTGTTTCCTCATTAAATTTATTTTGTTCGAGAAACTCCTCATTATAAAAAGCCTTTAAAAGTGATAGGCTATCCGCTTCTATTTGAGAAGCTATTCTACCGGCAAGATCAGGTAAGGTCTCCTGATTATTAAATGATACCTTGACAGGAATATTATTACTTCTAATTGAATTGATTATATCATTATTATTCATTCCCTTAGTAATAACAAATTTTCCAGCTTTAATATTCGTTGTGTATTTTTTTCTTTCTGCCAATGCATCGAATTTTTCTATATCCTTGAGCAAGGGTAAAAGTTGTTGTCTGACCTCCTCATATTCGGCATTGGTTGTAATAACAATATATGCTTTGTCATTTTCAAATTTTGTATTTGGTTTAAACATTGCGGAATACACATAGTTTGCCAAGAGGCCTGCAATGACCAATCCTAATAAAACAATTGCAAGAAGAATTTTTCTTATATACATTTATTCGTTGATTTTTTGATACAAATATTCATTCTTAAAAGATCCATTTACTAAATTCCAATCTTCTTTAAGTCCTACCTTCCTAAATCCCTGATTACTAAATAATTTAATACTTGCGGAATTGCTCTCAGTGATATTACAGTATAATTGATGCAGATTTAAATGTGTAAAACAATAATTGATCAATAATTTTAAAGCTTCAGATCCATATCCATTATTTCGCTTACTAGAATCTCTAACTAAAATTCCAATTCCAGCTCTTCTATTCTTAAAATCAAAATCAAATACATCAATTAATCCTAATGCTTCATTTTCATAATTAGAAATAACTAATCGCAATTGTTTAACCTGATAGATATCTTTATGCGATTCCTCTAAATACTGCTTTATTAAATATTTAGAATAAGGTGTTTCTGTATTACTTATTTCCCATAAGGATTCATCGTTCTCTATCTCATGAATAAATTCCAGGTCCTCAGGTTCGAGAGCTCTTAAGTAAATATGTTTCCCTTTTAAAGTTACCATTCAATAGATCCTTTAAATACAAATTTTGCTGGTCCAATTAGATAGACATTTTTAAAAGAATTATTTTGTCTGTCAAATGAAACCTGCAAATCACCTCCTGGGGTTTTTAAAGTAAGATGATTCTTTTCTGTCTCACCAATATAATTCATTGCCAATGCAACAGCTGTAACACCAGTCCCACATGACAAGGTTTCATTCTCTACACCTCGTTCATAGGTTCTTACTACAAAAAGGTCTTCATTGATCTTCTTAACGAAATTTACGTTTGTCCCCTCTTCAAAGTAAGGCTTTCCGTATCTTATTTTAGCTCCTATAGTTTTTATATCCAATTCATCAAGATCATTTTCAAGTTGAACGTGATGAGGTGAACCTGTGTTTAAAAAAACGTATGTGTCATCCGTCTTAACTTCATTCACATCCTGCATTTGTAGTCTTATCAATTCTTTTTCGATTGTTACATGATGCAAACCATCAATTGCCTCAAAAGTTGCTTCTGACTTGATAATACCTAGTCTTTTAGCAAAAGCTGCCAAACATCGTCCTCCATTACCACACATAGTACTTTCGTTTCCATCAGAATTATAATATACCATCTTATAATCTAGAGTATCATGATTTTCAAGCAATATTAACCCATCTGATCCTATGCCAAAACGTCGGTCACATAAAAACTTTATCAATTTGGTATCGTTTTTGTTTACCAAATTATGTCTGTTATCAACTAAAATAAAATCGTTGCCTGTTCCTTGATATTTATAAAAGGTATATGCCATGGATTGCAAATTGTAACAGCAAATATAGTAATAAAACATAGTTAAACAGTAGTTGTTAATTTACAGTTAAGCAGCCTGTTAAAAGAAGTTAAAGTTAGTTTTACAACTCAATAAATTTTTAAATTTAATCGTTAACCTAAAAATCTAAACTGGAATAAAATGAAAAAGTTGTTAGTATTACTGGTGGTTTCAGTTATAGGAGGAGCAATTTCTCTGGGAACCTACAAGACATTTTTAGAACAAGAACAAAAAGTTGTTATTGAATCTGTGAATAGTCAACCCATATTAATGCCCACAAATTTAAGTACAACCAAATCGAACTCTGCAATATCTCAAGGTATAGATTTTGTTGAAGCTGCAGAAAAAACAGTAGACGCAGTTGTGCATGTAATGAATACGACAATATCAAGAGCACCTGTTACAATTCAGGATCTGTTTTTTGGAAGAAGTAGTGAACGTGCTCAAATTGGATCCGGGAGTGGTGTAATCATCTCACCTGATGGATATATTGTAACTAATAACCATGTAATAGATGGAGCCCAATCTTTATCGGTGACTTTGAACGATAACAGAACACTATCGGCGGAACTCATTGGAACAGATTCACGCACTGATATTGCACTTTTAAAAATAGAATCCGATGAAGAACTTCCTTATACAAGATTTGGAGATAGTGACCAGGCAAAAGTAGGAGAATGGGTTTTGGCAGTAGGAAATCCGTTTAATTTAACATCTACGGTAACTGCTGGAATTATCAGTGCAAAATCGAGAGATCTTTCTGGACAAAATTCCCAATCATTCATCCAAACAGACGCAGCAGTAAATCCCGGTAATTCAGGAGGTGCACTAGTTAATATCAATGGTGATTTAATAGGAATAAATACGGCCATTACATCACAGACTGGGTCTTATATTGGATATTCCTTTGCAGTTCCTAGCAACATTGCAAGGAAGGTAATTGAAGATATTATGGAGTTTGGAAATGTACAGAATGGAATTTTGGGAGTAACTGGAGGTGAGCTAAATAGTGCCTATGCAAAAAAATTGGGTCTTGAAGAAACAGAAGGATTTTATATTGATGATGTTGAAGAAAAATCTGGAGCGGAAAGTGCAGGATTGAGAAGCGGAGATATAATAAAAAAACTGGATAACGTCGAAATATCCAAATTTGCAGATTTGAGTGGTTATCTAAACTCTAAAAGACCTAATGATGTCGTAAATGTAACCATTTTAAGACGAGGTAGTGTAAAAAAGGTGCCTGTAAAGTTATCGAAAAGAGGTCTCGATAGAGTAGAATTCATTGGATTAGAATTGAGAAATTTATCCAAGGAAGCAAAAGAGAAATACGATCTCGAAGGAGGTGCTTATGTATACAAATCCAATAATTATGAGTTGTTCAAAAAACTTGGACTTAAAAATGGGTATATTATAACTGAAATAAATGATGAAGAAATTAATAACATAGAAGACATTCAACGATTAAAAGAGAATTACGGAAATGGTACTTTAGAAAAGAACATTTATAAAATGGGAGTCATAAATGAAAAGGGGCAACGAGAGCGATTCATATTCAAATAATATACAACGGAAATTAGTAGATAAGCCTTCATTTTATTGAAGGCTTATTTTTTTGAAAAAAAGTCTACGAAAACGTTTGAAATAATTAATTTTGCCAAAATTTATTATAACCATTAACATTTAGAAGCAATGAGTTCTAACAAATCTTATGAAAAGGAATTAGCCTTTCAAGTAGATAGACGGCGAGCAACGATAGAATTTATTAAATCAGTTAGTGACTTATATTATGATAATTCGATCGAGCTGGTCCTGTTCAGAAATCAATTAACAGACAGAAATGTAAGTCAAATATTAAGCCTTCATGAATATGCAGGTGAATTTGTCCAAAAACCAATTTCTATATTCGACTCGGTTGCTATTGCCCAAGCTATTAAATTTTTAAAATTACCACCTTCTAAAATAGATATTGGAAAATTAACCTATGAATACCAGTTAGAAAAGAAGAAATTCAGTAATACACTTGCATTTGCATCAAATAAATTAAAGGGTGCATATAAAAAAGACGATATCTCTCCTAAAGATGTGGTGCTTTATGGTTTTGGTAGAATTGGAAGACTCGTAGCACGAGAACTTATGGCTCGGACTGGTCAGGGTAGTCAACTGCGTTTAAGAGCTGTTGTAACTCGAGGTGACATTAACGATACGATTCTTGAAAAAAGGGCATCACTACTTCGGTGCGATTCTGTGCATGGAGATTTTCCGGGTACTGTTTCGATAGATTCAAAAAAACAAGCTCTTATAATCAATGGGACAACTGTTAATATAATTTCTTCGAATACTCCGGAAGACATAGATTACACCAAATATGGTATTTCTAAGGCACTCGTAATAGACAACACAGGAGCTTTTAGAGATCAGGAAGGTCTTGGCCGACACTTAGCGGCTAAAGGTGTCGCCAATGTCTTACTTACAGCTCCTGGAATTGGCGTTCCTAATATTGTTCATGGTGTCAATCAGTTTGATTATGATCCAGACAATGTAAATATCTTTTCAGCTGCATCATGTACAACCAATGCGATTACACCGGTTTTGAAAGCAGTTGAAGATTCCTATGGAGTAAAAAGTGGTCACATAGAAACCATCCATGCTTATACTAACGATCAGAATTTAGTAGACAATTTTCATAAAAAATATAGACGTGGTCGTGCAGCTGCTTTAAATATGGTTATTACAGAGACAGGAGCTGGAAGAGCCGTTTCTAAAGCCTTACCAAGTTTAGAAGGCAAATTAACTTCTAATGCCATAAGAGTGCCAGTACCTAATGGTTCTCTTGCAATTTTGAATTTAGAATTAAAAAGGTTAGCTTCAGTTGACAGTATGAATGCCACTTTAAAAAGATATGCTCTAGAAGGTAATTTGGTAGAACAAATTAAATATGAAATGAGTGATGAATTGGTATCTAGTGATATTGTTGGTAGCTCCGCCCCTGCAATATATGACAGCAAGGCTACTGTTGTTAGAAAAGATGGTAAAAATGCAATTCTATACGTTTGGTACGACAATGAATATGGATATAGCCATCAAGTTATTAGGTTAGCAAAATATATTTCTAAAGTTAGACGTTATACATATTATTAAAAGTTTAACATCTAAACTAATTGAATAACACGTATATAATTTAGTTATAGAGATATGGCTAATTATTATTATTTATAACCAATAAATCAACCAATATTAGTAAGTTTGCGAATATAAACTGCTAACCTATTTAAATTATAAGTAAATGATTTTTAATAAACTAACAACCCTTATATTACTATTAAATCTTTCATTTTTATCAGCTCAAAATCCTCCCGAAGAAAAATTATCTTTAAATAGTGGAACTATAGAGAATCAATTCGATTATGTGATTCAAAAATCATATACATATAGAGGCAATGGTAAAGTATATAAAAATGTTGAGAGATATAAACTTGATGCCCTAAAAGCTCATACACTAGATTCATTAAAGGCGGTAAAAGCACTACTTACTAGTACAAAACAAATCGTAAGTAATCAGGATCAGGAAATTGAAGTACTAAAAGCCAATTTAGAAGATACTAACGCAACTTTAACTCAAACAAATCTAGAGAAGGATAGCATGTCCTTATTTGGAATACTTATGAGTAAAGCAAGCTATAATATATTAATGTGGTCTATTGTGGCAGGTCTTCTTGCTTTTTTATTGATCTTTATCTTTAAATTTAAAAACAGTAATGCCATAACCAGACAAGCTAAATTTACCTTAGCTGAGACCGAAGAAGAATTTGAAGAGCATAGAAAACGGGCTTTGGAACGCGAACAAAAAGTCATGCGTCGATTGCAGGACGAATTGAATAAACAAAAAGCAAAAGCCAAATAGTTAAAAACTTAAATTAAAAATCTGTAATTTCGATTACAGATTTTTTTTTATGACCATAATTCAAGCAACTATAGATCACTTAAACGATTTGGTTCCTTTATTCGATGCCTATCGCATTTTTTATAGACAGCCATCGGACAGGAAAGCTGCAAAGGATTTCTTATATAAGCGCTTGACTAAAAATGATTCAATAATATACGTAGCTATTGTAGATAAAATTGCTGTTGGATTTACACAATTGTTTCCCAGTTTTTCATCTGTAAGTATGCAACCTCTGTATATTCTTAACGATTTGTATGTAGATAAAGAATTTCGAAAACAGGGCATTGGTAGTGCTTTACTTAATAAAGCAAAGGACTTGTGTAGGGAGAAAAACTATAAGGGTTTGGCTCTCCAAACAGAAAGGTCGAATCCAGCACAGCATTTATACGAGAGTTTAGGTTGGAATAAAGAAAAGTACTTGGAATACTTTTGGACTAATGAATAGATGATTTTGTAAAAAATCTCAAACTTCATATCCCAGTAGGTTTAAAACTTTATTTCGATTTATTATCAATCCGTTAGCAACAATTAAGAAATACTCAAAACCATGAGATATAGAATAAAATTATTATTGAAAAAAATATTAGTTTTTTTCAATTTTACTATCAGAATCAAAGTCAATGAAAAAAGAATTAAAATACCAATTCTAGGAGGGTTAGGAGTGGCGAACAGAACGAAAAGAGAACAATGGATGTTAGATTTGCTAAAAATGCTTCTTCCTATTGCCGGATCAAAATTCATTGATGTAGGTGCTAACGTGGGTCAGACATTAGTCCAAGTAAAATGCATAGATGAAGATATAAAGTACATTGGATTCGAACCTAACCCATCTTGCATACATTATATAAAAAAATTGATCAAAACGAATCGCTTTAAAAATGCTGTTATTGCACCAATAGGTATTTCCACAAGATCTACTTTAGGTGAACTGAACTTCTACAGTGAGAATGATGATGAAAGTGCTGCCACCCTGGTAACTAATTTCAGAGAAAAAAAAATAATTCGTAAAGAGTTGGTTCCTCAATTCAGAGTGGAAAGCATTAGGGATCAGATCAACTTAACTGATATGTCTATACTGAAAATTGATGTAGAAGGAGCAGAATTAGAAGTGATCAAAAGTTTTGAAAATGAAATAAAAAACAATTATCCATTTATCCTTATGGAAATATTACCTGTCTATAATGATCTCGAAAACCCAAAAAGGTTGCAAAATCAAAATATGCTTCAAGACATTCTGGGTAAATTGAACTATTCAATTTTTCTGATCATTAAAAAGAATAATGAATTAGTCGAATTAAGGAAGATCAACCGTATCGGTATTCATTCAAACATTAATAATTGTGACTATGTCTTTGTGCCGGAAAATAGGTTGCATCATTTCGAAACTATTACCTACAAAGTACGGAGGCATTAAAACGTATATATACTAATTATAAAACTCAACTCCAAAACATAAAGTCTTTTCATTCTGAGCTAATATTTGCATCTTTGCAATCATGAGAATCGATATCATCACCGTTTTACCGGAATTACTTAAAAGCCCATTTGAAGCTTCCATTTTAAAGCGAGCTATTAATGCTAATTTGGTTGAGGTACATATCCATAATTTACGGGATTATACAGCAGACAACTACAAGTCAGTTGACGATTACCAATTTGGTGGTGGCGCTGGGATGGTCATGATGGTGGAACCTATAGATAAATGTATTTCTGGATTAAAAGAAGAACGAGACTACGATGAGATAATCTATATGACTCCAGATGGCGAACGATTTAATCAAAGTATAGCTAACCAGTTATCCTTAAAAGGAAATATAATTATTCTTTGTGGGCATTATAAAGGAGTAGATCAGAGAGTGAGAGATCATTTTATAACTCAAGAATTATCAATTGGAGATTATGTTTTATCAGGAGGTGAATTAGGTGCATCCGTGTTATGCGATGCTATTATAAGATTAATCCCTGGAGTTCTGGGAAATGAAACTTCGGCTTTAACAGATTCTTTTCAAGATAATCTGTTGGCACCACCAATCTATACGCGCCCCAGAGAGTATAAAGGTTGGAAAGTTCCTGATGTTTTATTCAGTGGAAACTTTCCTGAAATTGAAAAATGGCGGGAAGAACAAGCCCTTAAACTCACACAGGAACGTAGGCCGGATATGCTTGAAGGCTAAGCTTTAAAAAAGTAAATTTAATGATTGCAGATAATCAATTAATAATTATATTTGCACCCAATTTCGGGTTAACCTCTGGCGAGAATCGTGAATGTTATTTCGAATTAATTATTAAATAGATTTTAAAATGGAATCTTTATTAAAATATGTTCAGGATGAATTGGTGACTAAAAAAGAGTTCCCTGAATTTTCTGCCGGAGATACAATTACTGTTTATTACGAAATTAAGGAAGGAAGCAAGACACGTACGCAGTTCTTTAAAGGTGTTGTATTACAACGCAGAGGATCTGGCACCACAGAAACTTTTACAATAAGAAAAATGTCTGGTACCGTTGGAGTAGAAAGAATTTTTCCGGTGAATATGCCAGCGCTTCAAAAAATTGAAGTAAACAAAAGAGGAAAAGTACGTAGAGCACGTATATTTTACTTTAGAGGTCTTACAGGTAAAAAGGCCAGAATGAAAGAAGAAAGAAGCTAATAAATTTGATGCAATTATAAAAAGCCCTGAATTATCAGGGCTTTTTTATTAACAATTGTTAATAAAAAAGGTTTATAAAACGTTAATATTTAGACTCTTTAAAAATTTGCCAATTTGAAATGATATTTTACTTTAGCAAAAGAGTTCGATAACGGCTTCGGCCGGTTTTGGTGTCGCCATCAAATTTGAGTTGAATTCGAAGTAAAGTAACGTTCTTTATAAAAACTGTTTTCTGAGGTTTCAAAGCGCCATGTGTAGGCATGTGTAAGCAGAGAGATCATGAAGTTGTAAAAAGTGGTGTATGTTTCGGCAGACAAAAACTAGTGCAGCGGAAAGCTTAGATATCCTGACCGGAGCGAAAGTAAAAGTTGGAGAAGGAAGCAATGAATTGGAAGATGTAAGTTACGCAAGTGAAATGCATTTGATAATTTATCAAAGAAAACAGTTTAACTAAAACATTTTGGCAACAGGTCAATACATATTGAAAGTTGTACTCACAAACAAAATGTTTTATTGAAATAGTGAAACTTGAACTGAAAAGGTACAGAGCGAAAGCGAAGTACTGTGGTTAGTAGCAATACTAAATAGGTCACGCGGAACTGTTTCAAGAAAGCCATGTCAAGATAGATTTATTTCTAGATGATATGGCTTTTGTGTTTTATATAGCTCTGCTTTAAACATATAATTTATTGTTTTATAACTGCCTAGAATTTCTCATTATTTATATTGTTTCATCATATTTTTAGCAACTTGAATTTTGTATATTTGCAACGCTTAAAACCTAACCCTTTTATTTTTTTCTAATAACAAAATTTAAATTTCTTTAAATGACAGACCAGTCTACAATATTTTACACCAAAACAGATGAAGCACCTGCTTTGGCAACTCGTTCTTTCTTACCCATTATAAAAGCTTTTCTTGGAACTTCAGGAATTAAGGTAAAGACAAAGGATATTTCCTTAGCAGCAAGAATATTAGCTACTTTCCCCGAATTCTTAAGTGAGGAGCAGATAGTATCTGATGCGTTGTCCGAATTGGGAGAATTGGTAAAACAACCTGATGCAAACATCGTTAAATTGCCCAATATTAGTTCTTCAATTCCACAACTGGAGGCAGCTATTGAAGAATTGCAATCAAAAGGTTTTAATATTCCTAATTATCCGGAAGATCCTAGAACTGAAGCCGAACAGGAAATTAAGGCAAAATACAACAAAATAAAAGGAAGTGCTGTAAACCCGGTTCTTAGAGAAGGAAACTCAGATAGAAGAGCTCCTAAAGCTATTAAGAATTATGCAAGGAAAAATCCGCATTCAATGGGTGAATGGAAGTCGACATCAAAATCTCATGTCGCAACAATGAGTGAGGGTGACTTTGCCCACAATGAGAAATCTGTTACTGTCGAAAGCCCAACTGCTATTAAGATAGTGCATAAAGATTCCAGTGGTAATGTGAAATTACTTAAGGATAGTTTCCAGCTTTTAAAGGGAGAAGTAATCGATGCAACAGTAATGAATAAAAAAGCTCTGATCTCTTTTCTCGAGGAACATGTAGAAGATGCAAAGAAGCAGAAAGTACTTTTCTCGTTACACTTGAAAGCAACAATGATGAAAGTGTCAGATCCTATAATATTTGGTCATGTTGTAAAAATATTCTTTAAAGATCTGTTTGATAAATATGAAGATTTGTTTGAAGAAATTGATGTCGATACAAACAATGGATTTGGTGACATAATCACTAACCTAGACAAGTTACCGATAGAACAAAGAATAAAAGTTGAAGAAGACATAAAACTGGCTTTAAAAAATGGCCCAGATTTGGCAATGGTAAACTCTGACAAGGGTATTACTAATCTTCATGTACCTAGTGATATAATAGTTGATGCTTCTATGCCTGCTATGATTCGAACATCAGGTAAAATGTGGAATAAAAATGGGGAATTACAAGATACTAAGGCTGTTATTCCTGACAGTAGCTATGCCGGTATTTACAAGGCAACAATAGATTTTTGCAAGGAACACGGAGCATTTGATCCTACTACTATGGGAACTGTGCCTAATATAGGTTTAATGGCTAAAAAGGCGGAAGAATATGGCTCTCATGATAAAACATTCGAAATAGAATCCAATGGAGTTATTCAGGTGATTAATGCTAGCGATGATGTACTTATCGAACATGTTGTTGAAACAGGTGATATATGGAGAATGTGTCAGACTAAAGACGGTCCAATACAGGACTGGATAAAATTGGCTGTAGCAAGAGCAAAGACTACAAATATGGTAACTGTATTCTGGCTTGATGAGAATAGAGCTCATGATTCAGAACTCATTAAAAAAGTAAAAAAATATTTACCAGATCACGATACTTCAGGGTTGGAAATAAAAATATTATCTCCAACAAAAGCTACTAAATTTACCTTAAAAAGAGTAAAAGAAGGATTGGATACCATTTCTGTTTCTGGAAATGTGCTTAGAGATTATTTAACAGACCTATTCCCTATTTTGGAGGTTGGTACAAGCGCTAAAATGCTTTCTATTGTACCTCTTATGAAAGGAGGTAGATTATTTGAAACAGGAGCAGGAGGTTCTGCTCCAAAACATGTACAACAGTTTGTGGCAGAAAACCACTTACGCTGGGATTCCCTAGGTGAGTTTTTGGCTTTGGGAGTTTCGCTTGAACATTTATCAGAAATAACAAAAAATTCAAAGGCAGCTATTTTAAGTGAATCATTAGATGAGGCCACTGAAAGACTCCTTGAAAATAAAAAAGGCCCTTCGCGAATTGCAGGAGAAATTGATAACAGAGGTAGCCATTTTTATTTAGCTATGTATTGGGCTCAGGAATTAGCAAACCAAAATAAAGACAATGATCTAAAATTGATATTCCAGGATATCGCAAAATCATTGGCGGAAAATGAAGATGCTATTATCAATGAATTAAATTCTATACAGGGCAAGCCAGTCGATTTGGGTGGATACTATCTGCAAAATGAGGATCTTGCAAACAGTTCTATGCGACCAAACCTAACTTTTAATAGGATAATAAATTCTATTAATGAATTTCAATTAAGATAATGTTAAAAGCCTCTGTACGGGGGCTTTTTTTTATATTTTTACGGGCAAAAATTGGATATGAAACACCTGAAAGGATTTGTTGTTTTGATTTTTTGTCTCGCGACAACCTTAAATTATGCACAAGAAAAATTCACGTTAAGCGGCAATATTTCTGATGCACAAAGCAACGAAACTTTAATAGGTGTTAACATTATTTTTCCTGAATTGCAGACAGGCACTGCTACTAATGAGTACGGGTTCTATTCTATCACACTTCCGAAAGGAATCTATACGGTTAAAATAAGTTTTTTAGGATTTTCTGAAATAAGTGAATCATTAAATCTTAACGAGGATAAAACATTGAACTTCCAACTGAATGAAGCAATCGAGAATTTGGACGAGGTAGTCATAACGAAAAGTGTGGAACAATTGAATATAAGAAAGCCTCAAATGAGTGTTAATGCATTATCTTCTAATACGATAAAACAAATACCTGTAGTTTTGGGTGAAGCAGACGTTATAAAATCGATTACATTTCTTCCAGGTGTTACCAATGCCGGTGAAGGATCATCTGGTTTTAATGTTAGAGGTGGTGCAGCAGATCAGAATTTAATTCTCTTAGACGAAGCTATAATATACAATTCATCTCATTTGTTCGGTTTCTTTTCTGTCTTTAATCCGGATGCAATAAAAGATCTTAAGTTGTACAAAGGAGGAATTCCTTCACGTTACGGTGGACGTGTGTCATCAGTACTTGATATATATCAAAAGGAAGGTAATAGTAAATCATTTCATGGAAATGGTGGTATTGGAGCCGTGGCAAGTCGATTGCTTTTAGAAGGTCCTCTAAAAAAAGACAAAGGCTCATTTTTATTAGGAGGTCGCTCATCTTACGCCCATTTATTCATCCCGTTGTTTGATATCGATAATATTGCATATTTCTATGATTTGAACACAAAGTTGAGCTATAAATTGAACCAAAACAATAATATTTATCTGTCCGGATATTTTGGAAGAGATGTTTTTCGAATCGCGGATTCCTTCGAAAACAATTATGGGAATGCTGTTTTTAACTTTAGGTGGAATCATCTGTTTTCAGATAAATTATTCTCGAATCTATCGTTAATATATTCTGATTATTATTACGACCTTAAATTAAATTTCGTGGAATTCGACTGGATTTCAGGTATTCAGAATTTTAATCTTAAATATGATCTGCGACACTATCTAAGTGATAAACTTGAACTTCAATATGGATTGAACAGTATCTATTATAAATTCAATCCAGGAGAAATAGAACCTACCACGGAAACATCCGGAATAAACCCCTTCAAATTAACAGACAAGTATGCTTTTGAAAACGCCATTTATTTTGATGCTGAACACAAATTATCCGATAAATTAACGGCTTCTTATGGGTTACGATTCAGTTCATTTTGGAGATTAGGACAAAACGAATTGAATAAGTATCAAGATGATAATCCGGTCACTTTTAATACAGACCTACAGATCTATGAAAAGGCCGAACCAATTTCAACAGAAATCTTTGAACGCAGTGAAATTATTAAGTCTTTCTATAACCTGGAACCAAGGGCATCGGTTTCTTATTTATTAACAGATTTATCATCTGTTAAAGCCAGCTATAATCGTATGAGTCAATATCTACACTTGCTATCTAACACATCGTCTCCTACTCCATTAGATGTATGGGCTCCCAGTGGAAAATTTATCGAACCTCAGATTCTAGATCAGTTCGCAATAGGCTATTTTAAAAATTTCG
>CAJIBV010000004.1_pt1 | contig 18906 bp, 20 predicted proteins | sample 9199431 | NCBI WGS metagenome assembly CAJIBV01 (sample SAMEA7708314, study PRJEB35096) | sediment metagenome | biome: marine neritic benthic zone biome [ENVO:01000025]; feature: sediment [ENVO:00002007]; material: shallow marine sediment [ENVO:03000034] sea grass bed [ENVO_01000059] ...
CAACAGTTTTAGTATAGAATAGACTGACCTCATCAAGATGTATGGTGCCTGGGTTATAATTTTCTTCCAGCAATATTTTTATTTCCTCAATTTCCTGATTACGAGATTTAATAACACTTTCTAAATCTATAATCAATGCCTGTAATTTGTTATTTTCAGCTGTACTATTTTTGAAAGGTTTAGGTTCTGAGACGATTCCTTGTTCACTTAAATCGTTTTCCTCTTTTAAATCTTTTAGATCCTGGTTTTTTACCTCTATTATTGCATCGATATCTTTAAACAATTCATCCTGCCTTGCTTTGGAATTTTCCGCTCGCTGAGTTAATGCATACATAGCCTTTCCAACTTCATCCGCAGGATTGGTAATGAGTTCTTCCTTAGCTTTTTGTTCTGCAATTAGCTTGGCCTGAGCTTCCGCTTCTTCCTTAGCTTTTTGTTCTGCAATTAGCTTGGCTTGAGCTTCCGCTTCTTCCTTAGCTTTTTGTTCTGCAATTAGCTTGGCCTGAGCTACCGCCTTTTCCTTGGCTTTTTGTTCGGCTAATAGTTTGGCTTGAGCGGCAGCCTTTCTTTCTGCTGTTTTTTTGCGATTAGCTTCTGCCTGGGATTTTGATAACTTTGACCTGGATGGTTTACTTTTAGAAGTTGTTGAGATAAGTCCGCTCACGTCATCTCCGCCACTGTAGAAATAGTTATTGACGCTTTTAAATCTGTAAGCCAATGTAACTTCATGTGAATATGGATTGTCAAAATTAGTAAAGGCACCAGCACCTTTTTCTATATTGTATTCTATGGCAATTTGAGGGGTAATATTTAGTCCAATACCGGCAGATATACCATACAATGTGTTATAACCTGCTTGTGCCCAAATACCTTTGGGAACTGTAATCATTGCCAAGGCAGAAACAATAGTTTCGTCTTTTTTGAACTCTGATCTTACAATTCCTGAAAATTTACTTTCATCGAAGAAACCCTTGCCATTCATATATCCTGTATACATGATATGTCCTTGAATTCCTTGTTCGGGATTTTCATCTAGTATTGCAGATGAATTAAAATTGTAAACCACTAAGTTGTTAACTGATACTCCAAAATCTAAACGTTCCAAACCAAAATTTATTCCAGGATTGATAGTTAGCAAAAAGTTTTCAGGAACATTTTGTAAAGAAGGATCATCAAAATTTGTAACGACATTGCCAGTATTGACGCCACTTTTATAGGCACCAACATTGAGTCCAAAAGTAAGATTGTTTTCTCTTGTCAACCTGGCATTGTAAGCGAAGTTCAAAACAGTTCCAAAAGTAGAAAGCACACCATAGTTTTGCTGAAATACACCAACTCCAGCACCTATATTTTCTGCAAACCTGCCTGAATAACCAGCTAAATAGGTGATTGGTGCATCATCAAATTGAACCCATTCACGTCTATTGTAAAAACTTATATATTTATTCTGTTCCCTAACGAAACTAAAAGTTGGATTAATTACATAGCGGTTAAATGTTAACGAATTTCTTAGAGGAAGACTTAGTGAAACCACTCCATCCTCATCTTGAGAGTAGAAAATCTGAGTTGCACAGAAACATAATAGTAAAACCAAAATTTGCGTTTTCATATTATTTTATTACTGTTATTGAACCCTTCCTGGTTTCGTTAGTACTTGTTCTTATTACATAATAAAAGACCTGATTAATGCTTGTTAAATTCAGATCATTCTCGGGCCAATTATTAAGATAATTGTTGGTTTGTAATACTATTTTACCATAATTGTTCATTATCGTAACCATAGTATTGGTACCACTCACGTAATTTGTAGGAATAATCCAGTTATCATTGATACCGTCCCCATTTGGACTTATTATATTTGGCACTTCTGCTACATCTGGAAAAGACTCGTTAACTTCAAACGAAAACTCCCTTGATCCATTACAGTTCGAGGTTCCGTTTTCGGTTACAATTATCTTGTAACTGCCCATTTGTGTGAGCTCGTAATTATCATCTGTCGCATCTGCTATTACAACGTCATTGAAATACCACTCAAAGATTGGATTAGTTGCTGTCGTCGTTACGATTACTGGTAAAGATTCTCCTTCTTCGATTGTATTGAATTCTGACACGTTGATATCAGCATCAAAGAGTTCGCTTTCAAGTTCAATAAATCCTGAAGCAGAACAATCACCCAAATCTACTTGAACAGCGTAAGTGCCGGTCTCAATTGCTTGGTACATCTGACTAGTAGCACCTGCAATTTGCACGCCATCTTTAAACCATTGATAGGCATTTCCTCCAATAGTACTTAATGTTGTCGAACCTTGACTCGGACAAAAAGGGTTACCTAAACTGGATGATATACCCGCTTGTGATTCACCCGAGGTCACTTCACTTATAGTTACACGATTTGAAAATGAATCTGACGTGCATGTACCGTAATTCGTTTCTGCAAAATAGGTTCCTTCATCATTAACCAATAGGGTAGGACCTTCATCTATAAACACTGCGGTTGTTGGTCCGGTCTCTTTAAACCAATTAAAGGTAAGCGCAGGATAGTTTAACGGTGAATCATTAGAACCTGTGCCGGGATTATCAATAGCTAAAAGGTAACCTCCTCCAGTACAATATGCACCTGTAGAAACCAAATTATTAATTGTAAATGGCGTGTCCTGCAATTTGTAGTATGCAGCAAAAGATACGGAGTTAGAACTTGTAGCTATCGGGGAACTGCTCTTAATCCGAATTCTATAATTCTCTCCAGCAGTTGCATTAGGTAAAGAAAAATTCAATGTTGCTGGTGATGTTGTTATAGCTCCGGGATTGGAAACATAGACCACAGTAGCTTCCGTAAAATCACCATTGGCATCAGATAATTCAATAGTAAATTGGTTAGTAGTATTTAAGTTTGCTTCAGGAGAAAAAGAAAAAGTTGTACTGAACGTATTAAAAGATTCATTTGCACATGCTTGCGTAAAACCTAGATTAGGAGTAGATATAACAATTTGAGCCTTGGCTTGTTCTTGAATACCAAGAACCAAAAAACAAATTCCGAAGTAAATATTGCATGCAATTTTGATCTTGTACATTTGGGGTTGCTTGTAATTTTTTATTCTATACGCTGTTTTTTTATATGAGTTTTATACCAATTTAATTAAATGTATAAACTACTAGTCTTAATTATTAGTTGCATAGATCTTGTTGATCCTTAATCTAAAATCAGGATTCCTCTTGTTACCAGAATCAATAAAGGTTTCATAATCGGGACCTTTAGAGTAAACATTGTTAAAAGCCCGACTTCCATACCAATTTTCCAGATCATCGTTATTAGAATATCCTTTTCTAAAAATATTCCCGTTACAGTTATTGAAATATGTCTTTGCGAATTTGATACTTCCTAAATTTTCAGTATTCAATTTAATTTTGTCGTCAAGAATTACAGCTGGGTTAAATCCGGAGATCACACTTTTATTAATTGAAAATGTGGTATGCTCACCGATAAATATACCTTCGTTTACCAAGCCAACTTTAATATGATAACTTAGGTCATCACTTACATTTACCAAGGTTAAATTTTCAGCGATCACGGAGGTTTGTGATTTTGAAAAATCAGCTTCTTCCTTAAGTTCGTATGCTAGTATATTCATGCACTTAGATGCCTGTGATCCAGAAAAATAAGGCGATTTTATCGCTAAAGAATTGGATATTCTGCTTTGAACACCATAGTTAAACTCAAAATCATGAATTTTAGACCTGTAAGAAACCAATTTATCTAAATTCACATTTCCACCCAGAATATTAAAGGAGTTACCTTCACAATAGCTTACCATTATGTTATTTATTGAAGTCAGCTCACCAACACCTGCTAATGTAAGTCCATTAAAATATCCATGATTTTTAGTTCTTTTACCTGCATATTCAATTCTTACATAACTAAAAACACCGGAGTAGCTATAAAGATTATCACCACCATAAGTAATGTTTTTGGCAGCGGATGGTAACAACCCATAATTTAATGAAGCTTCACCATCAAATTTGTTAATAGGTGCCTCACCGAGAATAAATATTCCTCCCCAATCCCCTGGCTTTTTAATGCTATTACTTGAAGTAAATATAATAGGGTCGGTGGAAGTACCTTGGGCGATTATTTTAGATCCTTTACTAATAGTTAAGGATCCTTTAGTTTTAAAGTCACCCATAATCACAGTACCCTGTTCAATTGTAAGAGTAGTACTATCAACTACAAACACATCACCAAGAAGTAAGTAGATGCTTTTTTTGTGTAATTTTGTATCCTTAGTAATATCTCCACTAAGTATCTCAGTAGGCTGACCATAATCGACTTTGTTCGGTTTAAATTCCGTCCATGGGTTTAACCAGTTGTCGAATCCAATAATTCCTTTTTCCTGTTGAGCAAATATATTACCAGATATAATAAAAAAGGTAAGAAATGCTAATTGCGTACTTTTTTTCATTTGGGCTAAGTTTAGTATAGGTGTGGGGCACCATTTTAACAGTACTAAAATAGGTTTAATACTTATTAAATACAAATTATATCGATAAACTGCAATATAATGTAACTAATATCTTACAAAAATTATTTTTAAGTTTAATATTACCTCAAAACAGGGTATATTTTCTTAAAATAATATCATAATAAGATTAAAAAAGAAAGGCTTTGAAAATCTACTGGAATCTTGAATTTCTGATCGATGTTTTAAAACTTTAATCAGCGCTAAACTCGTTATACGTGTGTAACGATTTTAATGTTTCTTCATAAAATAAAATAGCCGCTATTAGATTCCGGGTATCTGAATACGGTAATATCTTTCTTTGAAACTCCACTGTGCTATCAAAATATTCTAAAGAGGCTTCCTGGTTGGCTTCTAAAGCTTTTTTATTATCCTTAGTTTCTGGAATTCCCAAAGATGCCATCGTTACAGTTGGTTTGGTAGCAAATGCGATATTGGGTAAAATATTTACAATAACTTCAATTCGTTCACTATACAAGGAAAGTAAATCTCCTTTAGACATCTTATTTAACTCATCGTATGTATGATACTTGGTAATATAAACTTTGCCACTAATCATAGTTATAGGTGCTTTTTTCTTTTTCTTTACGATTTTTGTAGGCTGTTTTTCCTGGGCAAAACAGAAGCTTATTGTTAGAAATAAAATGACGCTGATTATAGTAGATCTTGTTTTCATTATATCATTATTTAGGGCTTAGATAAGCAAATCTATACAATTTATTAAAAATATCAAGGGTTTTTTTAAACTTTTTTATCCATAAAATGCAAATATATTGGATAAAATACATTTTTTATTGATGAAATCCATATTTTATCGATGAAATGCTCTATCGCATTTAGTGGATTCGGTTGTGTCTGAATTCATTCAAAATTTGGGATGGATAAAAATTCGTTTGATACATTCTATAGCTATTCTCTTAAATTCGAAATTTTTAAATGCCCCCACAAAATTATGCTAAAATTCATTTTTTTTAGCTAGATTTCATTTTAATAAAGAATTTAATTAAACATGAAATTAGAATTGAAGGGGCCATCTCATTTTTTTTGTTTTATAGCATTTAAGGCTAACTTATTACTGGTAATTAATATGTATTTTGTCGATATATTTTACCAATTAAAACGCTTTATCGTAAAAATTAATCATTCATAAGATTTTTATCAGATTATGGGTTTTTTGTATGAATTTTGGTTTAACCTTAAATCTTAATAAATCATGAAAACTTGTATTCTTAGCATTTTGGCTTTCTACTTTCTAACCATTAATGTTTCTATTTTTGCCCAAGATTCGGACATAGATTATAACACTTTCTATGATTATTCAAAGCGAGAATTAAACAATACTGATACTATTCCTGGTTTTGATTCAAAAAACCACAAGCTTAAGATTTCTGGAATCATATATGAAAGTGATGGAAAAACTCCAGCTAAAGATGTGATTTTGTATATTGAACAAGCTGACGAAAATGGTGATTTTGACCTCAGAAAGGAAAATGATGTACGTTATGTACATAACAGAGGTTGGATAAAGACGGATGCCAATGGCCATTATACTTTTTACACATTTATTCCTGGAAATGACAGAAGGTACAACCAAATGCAACAGCTATTTCCAATAATTAAAGAACCATCGAAACCAGAATATGGAATTGGAACATTTCTTTTTGACGAAGATCCGCTATTAACGAAACTATGCCGTAAAAGAATGGCAAAAAAAGGAGATCCAACCAGAATCCTTAAACTAAAAAAGGTTGATGGACTATATGTAACCCAAAAAGATATAATTCTTCCAAACGAAAAGTTGTTATAACAAAATAATCTGGTGACATGAAAATCAATATTTTGATTATTTATTCTTACGTTAATTTATATTCTATTAAAGTGATCTAAATTTATTGCAAATCTGAAACTTTCTTCCCTGAAATTGAAATATATTTGTAGCATAAATCTTTTATAATCTCTTTCATCAATTAATGCTACGAATTAAAAAATATGCTGCAATAGATATTGGTTCTAATGCTGTAAGATTACTAATAAGTAATATTATAGAGGAAAAAGGAAAGCCCACTAGATTTAAAAAGAACTCCTTGGTTCGTGTACCTATAAGATTAGGGGAAGATGTATTCTTAAATCAAAGAATTACTGATAAAAATACAATCAGGCTGATCGACACTATGCTTGCCTTTAATTTATTAATGAAATCACACAATGTTGTCGAATATAAAGCTTGCGCCACTTCTGCGATGCGTGAAGCAAAAAATGGAAATAAAATTGCTACTTTAATTAAGGAAAAATCTAATATTTCAGTTGACATTATAGGAGGAGAAGAGGAAGCCGCTATTATTGCTGCAACAGATTTGAAACAATATATAAAAGAGGAAAATAATTATTTGTATGTCGACGTTGGAGGTGGAAGTACCGAATTTACAATATTTAATCATGGTAGAGTAGTATCATCCAAATCCTTTAAAATAGGAACAGTAAGATTATTAAAAGATATTGTCAGCCATGATATATGGCAAGAAATGGAGAACTGGATAAAAGAAAATGTGAAACAATATTCAAAAATTGATATTATTGGTTCAGGTGGAAATATTAATAAAATATTTAAATTGTCTGGCAAACAGATAGGTAGGCCGTTAACTTATTTTTATCTTTCATCGTTCTACCACAAGATCAATAACTTCTCTTACGAAGAACGAATAACTGAACTTGATCTCAATCAAGATAGGGCAGATGTGATACTTCTGGCAACCAGAATCTATTTATCGGCAATGAAATGGAGTGGTGCAAAATACATTTATGTTCCAAAAATTGGTCTAGCAGATGGAATTATTAAAAGCATATATAACAAGACGATAATGAGTAATCCATTGTAATTTTGGCACTTTAATTGCAATATTACTTTTAAATATTATTAAAATGAAAAAAATATTAATGATTTTGATAAGCGTATTCGCTCTGTTTTCTTACTCTCAAGAAGACAATGAAAGTTCTACAGATTTGGAAATTGGTTGCATATCGGGAGATTGTGATAATGGGTTAGGGAAGTATGTATGGAAAAACGGTGATTACTATTATGGAGCATGGAAATTGGGTAAAATGGAAGGCAAAGGAACCATGTACAAGACTAATGGTAGCATTTATGAAGGTTTTTGGACTAATAATAAAAAAAATGGTCAAGGTAAACTAGTGTTACCAAACGAAGACGTATATAATGGCGATTTTTTTGATGGAATGGCTGAAGGTTTTGGAATCATGATATATAAAAATGGTGGCACATATAAAGGAGATTGGAAAAATAATAAAAGAAATGGTCATGGAGTAATGAATTACGCTACAGGGGAACGGTATGTTGGAGAATATAGAAATAATTTACGTCATGGCAAAGGTCGATTCACTTATAAAAATGGAGAAAATTATAATGGTGAGTGGCAGTACGGCGAAATGGAAGGGTTGGGAACTTATACCTACCGAGACGGGTCTGAACAAACAGGAATTTGGTCTAATGGAGAAATTGTGAAGCAATAATTATCCATGAATAAATTCTTTGTCTCCTAAGTTCTTCATTATTTGAGCTTCATATTCAAGCAGTTGTTGCCATTTCTGATCAACTTCTTTTCTGTCACCATATTGTCTTGCAAATCCTAAGAACATGGTATAGTGGTTGGCCTCGCTCACCATTAACTTCCTGTAAAATTCGGCTAAATCCTGGTCTTCTAACTCTACTGATAATAGTCTGAATCTTTCACAACTTCTGGCTTCTATTAATGCCGCATATAATAATCTATGAACAAGTTGAGTAGTACGACTGCCTCCTTTAGGGAAAAACTTCAGTAATTCAATTACATAGTCATCTTTTCGGTCTCTGCCAAGTGTCCATCCTCTTTCTAGGATTTTATCATGCACCATTTTAAAATGGCTCATTTCCTCTTTAACTAAAGACGTCATTTCCTGAACAAGTTCTGTATATTCAGGAAAACTGACAATTAGTGAAATAGCTGTACTCGTTGCTTTTTGCTCACAAAAGGCATGATCGGTTAGTATTTCTTCAATGTTTTTTTCGACGATGTTCACCCAACGCGGATCAGTTGGTAATTTAAGTCCTAGCATAATTAATGAATTGTTTCAGGAACAAGTTCTTTTAAGGAGGTATTTCCTTTTTCATCTACAATTAAATTGTATTCCTTACAAATTTCAGATTCTGGAATACAGTAAAATACATTTAAATACACTTTGTTTGTAAATATTTTGTTCTCATCTATTGATATGCCTCCTAAAATCGCTTTATCCCAAAACTCCTTATCCTTATTTTCTTTAAAATAGGATTTGTTTATACTTAATTCTAAAATTGCCTCGTTCTTATAAAAGAATTCTAATTTTCCAGTGTAGGTTCTGTAATGAAATTTGTAATTTATGGTATCAATTGTGAACTCATTTATTACATAATTATTCATTTCTGTATAGGTCATTATTTTGACTCTAAATCCATTGCTCAACAAGGTGTCATTTTCTACTTCCGAATATGAATCAGGAATGTATTGAATGTTCTCTGTAAAGGAGTCTAATAACTTACTATCCATTAAAATTTCTTCGTTAGATTTATGACTTCTTTCTTTACCATCACAACCAAATGACATTAGAATTCCTAATAGCAATATATAACTTAACTTGTACATATATAATGATTTATATATCTAGATCAAAAGTTTTTCTTAAAGTGTCTAAATGAGGGTTCTTCTTTTTTAATTTATCATATTTTTCCTTGGGTGTATAGGCATATTGTTTTTCTAAATCCTCATTTACAGTTATTGACAGGTCTATATTAAAATTATTTAATTCTTTTCTTATATATCCTAACAGCTCATACTGATGACGTTCGATTTCGACCTTATTTGTGGAATTTGGATATTCTAGATGAATAATTGAATCTTCAACTTTGGGAGTGTCAATTGATAAGATTGAAGCTAAATTAAACTTGCCTTGTTTTTCAAGTTTTTTGATATAAACATTCCATGATTGAATTAATTGTTCTGCTGTGAAATCATCCGTTGGCTGCTCTTCCTCGTCTAAAACAACTTCCATCTGTCTTATTAGATGATCCTTTTTAGCTCGAATACTTTTTAAGGATAAACCGGACGTTCTTTTTTTCTCCTGATTTAATAAAATTTTCGGTCGCTCCTCAGCGATCTTTCTGGAAGATTCTACTATTTCCTTTTCAGAATTGATTACTTCTGATTTCTTGTCTTTAATTTTAGCTTCAGTTAAAGAGACCTCCAAATCACGTTCAGTTACAGAACCCAAGGACAATGGTTTAATGACAGGAATAGGAGTAATTCCTTATTGTTTAAAATAAGAAGCTGGAATTATAAAACGTTTTCTGTTTTTTTTTTCACCTACAAAAGATATTGAGGCAAGTTGCATAAGGCATAGCTCAACAAGTAGTCGTTGATTTTTACTATTCTTGTATTTTAGATCACAGTCATTGGCCAATTCGATTCCTTTTAAAAGGAATTCCTGAGATGTTTTTTGAGATTGTTTTAGATATTTTTCTTTTGTTTGTTCACCAACTTCCAGAAGTTCTAATGTTTCCGGGCTTTTGCATACCAAAAGATCTCTGAAATGACTTGCTAATCCGGTAATATAATGGTGCCCTTCAAATCCTTGAGCCAAAATTTTGTTGTATTGAATAAGCAACTCGGGAATATTATTTTCCAGAATCAAATCTGTGCTTTTAAAGTATGATTCATAATCCAGAACATTCAAATTCTCTGTTACTGCTTTTCTTGTGAGGTTTTTACCTGAGAAACTTACAACACGATCAAAAATAGACAATGCGTCTCTCATGGCTCCATCTGCTTTTTGAGCTATAATATGCAGTGCATCATCTTCTGCCTCAATTCCTTGTTCCTCTGCTATATATTTCAGGTATTCTTTGGCATCCTTAACGGTAATGCGTTTAAAATCAAAAATTTGGCAACGAGATAAAATAGTTGGAATGATCTTTTGTTTTTCTGTCGTCGCAAGAATAAAAATACAATGCTTGGGAGGCTCTTCCAAAGTTTTTAAGAAGGCATTAAAAGCCGATTGTGACAGCATATGTACTTCATCAATTATATACACTTTATATTTACCGACCTGAGGAGGTATCCTCACCTGATCAGTTAGATTCCTTATGTCATCTACAGAATTGTTTGAGGCCGCATCTAATTCAAAAATATTGAATGCAAAGTCCTCTTCTGGTTTTTCTGTACCGTCACTATTGATCATTTTAGCCAGAATTCTGGCACAGGTTGTTTTACCAACTCCACGAGGACCAGTGAATAATAAGGCTTGAGCCAAATGATTGTGCTCTATAGCATTTTGCAAAGTATTTGTAATAGCTGTCTGCCCTACAACATCCTTAAAGGTTTGTGGTCTGTATTTTCTTGCTGATACTACAAAATGCTCCATTAAAAAATCTTGAATAACAAAGTTAAAAATTCAGCTTAAATTTAAGAATTATGAGTTCTAAATTTAGAAGGAGTTATTAACAATGGTCATAGAGATATATGGCATTATTATTGTATTTTTGACCTTAAGTAAATCGCCTTATCGCTGCTCGTTTTGGCGAGTGGAGGAAAGTCCGAACACCATAGTGCAATATAGTGGCTAACAGCCATCGGTCGTGAGACCAGGAAAAGTGCAACAGAAAGTATGTACAGGTAATGCTGTAGTGAAATCAGGTAAACTCTATGTGGTGCAATGTCATGTAAACCAGCGTTTGAGTGCTGCACGTACGATGCTGGAGGGTGGACAGCTAAAGTATATTGGTAACAATAAACTCAGATAAATGATAGGGACTTCTTTGAAGTACAGAATTCGGCTTATAGATTTACTTAAGCATAAAAAACCCTTTTAGAAATAAAAGGGTTTTTCGCTAAAAATAATTAGTTGGTTGGTTAGATAATTATTTTTCTCTATTGCTTTTTAGCTTCTTCCAATAATTTCATTTCTTTCGCCATTGCCATTTCTTTGAATGTAGCATCTATTGCCGAACGGTTATAATATCCATATTCTTCTACAATTTTTTTATCAACCATTTTGCAGGCCAAATGTACTGGAACAGGATACTCTTTATCGGTACCTTTAATATTGGCCTTCCAGTTTCCCCAAAAGTAAACCCAGGTATCACCTTTATCATCAATAATCTGTTCAAAGAAAATTTCATCTTCAGCATAAGAGAAGGCATATTCAGTATAATTAGTGATATCCTGCTTCAAGATTTCTTTTAGTTCAGCAGGCGAAAGTTTGAACTCATTATGCTGTACTTTTGCATCACTTGAATAGTGGGATATCCATCCATCCCAGTTCCCATCTTCATAATCCTTTACCAAAGCTTTTACCACATCAATATTTGTTGAAGTCGTTGTAAATCTCTCAGGACCTTTTTCCTGGCAAGATGTGAAAATAACTATTGCAAGTCCTAGAAATAATATTTTTTTCATTGTTCGTTTATTATTAACGATTATTCTGATTCTTCTGTAGTTTCAGCTTGCATTGCCGCGGCCTCTTCCATTGCCTTGTTCATTTCTGTACCGTCGAAAAAGACATGTTCTTCAACAATTTTTCCATCAGCAAACTGCACTGCTAAATGAACTGGAATACTTAGCTTTTTTCCGGTAGCCTTAACACTCCCATTATGAGTTCCCCAAAAATACACCCAGGTCTCATCTTCTTTATCTAATACCATTTCGATATATGCCTTTTCCTTATCAAATCCGTAATCTCCCCAGGCTGGGGTTGTTTGCTTGAACTGTTCCATACGAGCATCTACTGTCATGTGATCATTAGAATTTACATAGATCTTGGCCGTATCTGCAAAGTGGCTTTTCCATTTCTCCCAATCACCACTTTCATAAGCGGCAATTCCCGCTTCTAAAGTTTTGGTTTCTGCCGATTCAGCAAAATATCGTTTTTTTTCTTGTTGTTGACATGCTGCAAAAAAGACAACAGCAAGTCCTAGTAAAATTAATTTTTTCATGTTGGTTAATTGTTTTAGTGTTTAATTATAAATTTAATTTGAATTAAAAGATTATTAGTATAAGGTTGATTATAGTTAATAAAAGGAGCAATAGTACTTTTTTAAAAAGAGTTTTCATTGCACATTAGTTTAGAAATTTAGTTAGCGTAATTTTATATGTTACTATTTTGATGAGTATGCCAAATCAGGCCTCATATCCGCCTCAACCTTTTCGTATCTCAAAACGTTGGAATACATTGCCCACATTGCATTTTTTCCGTCTTCTCCAAGCAGTTCTTCGTTAGCTTTCCCTTTCTGAACCATATGTTCCTGGTCTTTAGCAGCTATTGCGACCATGTAATATTCACCATCTGTTCCGAAACCACTATTATATACTCTGTAATAGGTTTTAGATCCTTTGGTTTTATATAATTCTTTTATGGCTTTCATTTTTTCCTTAACTACAGAACGATTACCAGGAGAAACGTACACAAAATGAAATTCTCTGTAGTTTTCACCCTCCGGAGTTTGGGTAATGCCTTCAGGCATATAGGTGAGTTCTTCATTTAAAGTTATTATGTAATCCAGTTCTATATCGTAGCATTTATCCATCCTATTAAAAAGTTCTAAGATCTTTTCACGACCTTCTTTCTCTATCAAAGCAGAAACAAAATTAGGTTTATCAAGCACCCCATAATTTTCAATTGGCGCAACAAACATGTAACGACTATTATTTGTTACAGCCGTTATCCATTTGGTATCCTGAACATTATGTGTTTTCATCATGCCTAACAATTCTTTTACGACAGTTTCATATTCCATTATATGTGATGGTTTGACAACATCTTCATGAATTCGATACATTTTTTGTGAAGTAGCGGATATGGGAGCAAGTAATACAAAAATTAAAATAATTAGCGTAGCTTTTAGAGTTCTCATTGTAAAATATGATTAGTTGATTAATATTAATATTCAACCACAACTAAGCATGCTAAATTGTATCAAGGGCTTTGACTTATAATTAACTAAAACTTTATTACCCTTTGGAGAGAGTACTGTAATATACAAAAAAAATTAATAGAATGATTTTTCTGACTAAAGAAGTACTATTACTGCTTAAAAAAACTAAAGCTATTCCCACCATAGCTCTTGAAATTAATAAAGTGTTGTAATTGAGAAAGATCTGTGTGCTTCGAATGTTCTATAACCAATAAGCCTCCGTTTTCTAATAAATTGTTATCAAAAACTTGCTTGTGTATGTCAGTGAATAATTCAACTGAAAAATTATATGGTGGATCAGCAAAAATAATAGTGAATTCTCGGTTACAAGTTTCCAAATATTTATAAACATCAGTTTTAATTACATTTACAGGTAAGTTTAATTTTTCTGCAGTTTCAGAGATAAATTTTGCACATCCAAAATCACTTTCCACACTTGTAATGTTGGTAGTCCCTCTTGAGGCAAATTCTAAGCTGATGCTTCCAATGCCTGCAAACAGATCCAGCACTGATATCTCATCAAAATAATATTGATTATTAATTATGTTAAAAAGGGCTTCCTTTGCCATATCTGTCGTTGGTCGAACAGGAAATTTTTTAGGTGCTTGTATACGTCTGCCTTTGTGAATACCGGAAATAATTCGCATTAAAAACTATTTAATATTACAAACTGACTGTGATTGTTCACTGGTTGGGCCTGATCAGAAAATTTATAACTGTCTATCCTTTTACTAAAAAACACAAATCTAACATATTTGAAAGCGATTTTATATAATTCATCTTTAGAATCAATGTTGCCTGTGAATACTAGTTCAAAAGTCTCCGGATTAAGTTTCAGTTGCTCTGCAGTGAACAAAATATAGTAAATAAAATCTTCCTTTGTTTTAAACTCGAATGAATTAAATAGCTTTAATTTACCTTTTTCTACTACCGTAATTTCGAAACTCTCATCACAAATGTTGACATACATTTTAGGTTTTTCAGAATTCTTTTCAGTGTTCAATATTTGCTCGATCAAAATCGTTGAAAAATGTTTAAACGTGAATTCTCCAAATCGTTCATATAAGTAGTTATTAATATTTACAAAAGGGATATACACATTAACACTGTCATTAATATCTATTTGATCGAAGGTGATAAAATCTGTGCTTAGAATCTTACTATTAAATTTTAAGTAATCAGCTAAATTATCCTCATTAAATAGTGCTAAAGGTACCATTGTTGACAATTCATTTTTATGAATTACTACAATAGTCGCGAACCTTTGTTGCAATGCCTTTTCGGATTCAAAATAATTTCGAAGTTTAAAAAGAACTTCCTTAGGATTTATTTTCTTTTCGAAACTAATTCCTTTTAAATAAACGATGGTCTGATTTTCTATGTTTAAAATGCAAAAAGAAAGTCCACTCAAGGAAACTTGAATGGACAACTTAAAATTAGATGTTTCTGATATATTATTCGTCGTTGGAACCATAAACCTTAGGCCAGTTTCCATTGGTATTAACTTCATCCATTGAACCGACTTTAAGTGTAGGACCATTTACTCCATCAACTGAAATCACTTCTTTTTCCTGAGCGATTAAATCTGTATTCTGATCGAATAATATTACTTTTTTATCAACTTTAATCTCGAAAACAGGGATTTTAACATTATTTCTCTCGATAAAACCAGCATCCATACTAAATTTTGCGCCTGGCTCACCCGCTTTTTCCGGTAAATTGATCATTGTTTTATATCTGTCTGAATTTTTAAATAACGAATCCTTAACCGGCACAAATCCAAGTGTGTCAATAACTATAATATCTTTATAAGTGGTTACACCCCCATATCTTCTTGTTAATTCAGCGTCAACTATACTAGAGTCTCTTCTCTGCGTAATTGTAAACTCGGCGGTATCTATAAATTTTACCAGATTATCAAAATTCTTCTCGAATTTCCCGGTTACTTGTCTATGAGCTAATTGAGAACTTCTCAAATCCTTCAAATTTTCAATAATTAAGGCGTAACGCTTATTCTTGGTCTTATTAAATTGAAGTGGCTCATAGATAGATTTAACATTTATATATGCTAAATAAATAATTAAAGCCCAAAGAACAACAAGTATAACAGGTTTAACTTTGGCAGATACATATTTATTAATTAACCAAACAATACCAAATGTTAGTATTATTGCCCCAACTATTAGAATTAATGTAGACATAGTAAATATTTTGTTTGTTAGAAATTTTAGTGGTCTATACGCAAATCTACAATTTTTTTTTAATGGCAAAAACCATTGTGAGTAAAAATCATTTATATATTTGAATAATTATGTCTGAGCAATTAAAATTAATGTCATCGTCCAAGTTTTATTCGTTATTGAAAAAGGAATTCCCATTTAAACCTACAACGAAACAAGACTTAGTTTTACAACAGATTTCTGAATTCATTTTCGATAGCACTAAAGACAGGCTATATTTACTCAAAGGCTATGCTGGGACTGGTAAGACAACTATTATAAGTACTATCGTAAACAACCTTTGGAAAGTTACAAAAAGTGCTGTTCTTTTAGCTCCAACTGGAAGAGCAGCGAAAGTAATTAGTAACTATTCGGGTAAGGAAGCTTTTACAATACATAAAAAAATATATTTTCCAAAAAAACAAAAAAGTGGTTCCATAAAATTTGTCTTGCAACCTAACAAGCACAAAAAAACGATATTCATTGTTGATGAGTCTTCTATGATACCAGACGCTCCAGGTGAATCTAAATTGTTTGAAAATGGGTCTTTACTTGACGATCTTATGCAATATGTATATTCGGGTTATCAATGTAAATTATTTCTAGTTGGTGATACGGCCCAATTACCACCGGTAAAACTGGATATTAGTCCAGCACTGGACGAAAATAGATTGTCTGTAAATTATAATAAGGAGGTAACTAAAATGGAGTTGGATGAAGTGGTCCGGCAAGAGCAAGATTCTGGAATATTATTTAATGCGACAAATTTACGAGAGGTCCTTACTGATGGTTTTTACGATAGCTTTAAATTTAAAGTTTATTCTTTCAAGGATATTGTAAGACTTATAGATGGCTATGAAATAATGGATGCAATTAATGATGCCTACAGTAATCTCGGTAACGAAGACACCGCTATTATTGTTAGAAGTAATAAAAGAGCGAATCTGTACAATCAACAAATACGAAGCAGAATTTTATTTCAGGAAAACGAATTGTCTCCAGGTGATTATTTAATGGTTGTCAAGAATAATTATTTTTGGTTAAAACCAACCAGTGAAGCTGGTTTTATTGCCAATGGTGATATAATTGAAGTTCTTGAAATTTTTAAGATTGAAGAACTATATGGTTTTCGATTCGCAGAGGTAAAAGTAAGAATGGTAGATTACCCCAGAATGCGATCTTTTGAGACAGTACTTTTATTGGATACTATAGATGCGGAATCTCCATCATTACCTTATGAAGAATCAAACAGGCTTTATCAGGAGGTTGTTAAAGATTATGAAAATGAAACAAGCAATTACCGCAAATTCTTAAAAGTTAAGAACAATAAGCACTTTAATGCATTGCAGGTAAAATTCTCTTATGCCATTACATGTCATAAGTCACAAGGTGGCCAGTGGAATACGGTTTTTGTAGAGCAGCCTTACTTACCAAATGGCATTGACAAAGACTATATTCGATGGTTGTATACAGCCGTTACTAGAGCAAAGGAAAAGTTGTATCTTATAGGTTTTAAGGATGAGTTTTTTGATTCATAATATTTTTAATAGTTGAATTTTATAAATGACAACAGAAACAATTTTAAGTATATTTTTGGGAATAGGATTGGCCGCGTCGGTTGGATTTCGTGTATTTGTTCCTTTATTTGCACTTAGCTTGGCTTCTCATTTTGGAATTTGGGAGCTTAACGAATCATGGCAATGGGTAGGTAGTCTTGGTGCTGTCATAACTTTAGGAGTCGCAACAATTGTTGAGATTTTTGCCTATTACATACCGTTCATAGATAACTTGTTAGATTCAATAGCAATCCCATTGGCAGCAATCGCAGGTACTGCTGTCATGGTTTCCACAGTAGCAGATCTGAATCCCGTGATAACATGGTCTTTGGCCATCATTGCTGGTGGAGGAGCGGCAACAGCTATTGCTGGCTCTTCTGCTGCAACTAGATTAACTTCAACCAGTACAACAGGTGGATTGGGTAATCCTGTTGTTTCTACATTAGAAACAGGGACAGCAATCACACTATCTGCGTTTTCAATTTTTCTACCAATTATCGGATTTGTATTAGTATTATTGGTCTTTATTTTTATTTTAAGATTTTACAAAAAGATTAAATCAGTGAAAGGTTAATTGTTTAAAATTATCTTATTTTTGGTTTTGAAATTTAATGGCCTTTATGAAAGTAATTTCAATGATTCCGGCACGATATAGTGCTTCTCGTTTTCCAGGTAAATTAATGCAGGATCTAGGAGGGAAATCGGTAATTCTCAGAACATATCAAGCAACTAAAAACACAGGATTATTTGATGAAGTTTATGTTGTTACCGATAGCGAAGTTATTTTCAATGAAATTGAATCGAATGGTGGTAAAGCAATTATGAGCAAAAAGAAGCACGAGTCTGGAAGCGATAGAATTGCGGAAGCTGTAGAAAATATTGACTGTGATATAGTAATTAATGTACAAGGTGACGAACCATTTACGGAGAGGGACAGTTTAACAAAGCTAATAGATGTATTTAAAACTGATGATAAAAATGAAATTGACTTGGCTTCATTAATGGTTGAATTATCCGATCAGGAAGAAATAAATAATCCAAATACTGTCAAAGTTATCGTCGATCAAAATAATTTTGCCCTTTATTTTTCTAGAAGTCCTATACCTTATCCTCGGGATATTGAAGCAGGGACGAGATACTTCAAGCATAAAGGCGTTTATGCGTTCAGAAAAGATGCCATTCTTGAATTCACAAAGTTGCCAATTAAATTTTTAGAGGCTTCAGAAAAAATTGAATGTATTCGTTATTTGGAATATGGTAAGCGAATTAAAATGGTAGAAACAACGATTTCAGGTGTAGAAATAGACACACCTGAAGATTTGGAAAAAGCTAAGAAACTATGGAAATAGACTATACCAACATTAAGGTGATAGGTTTTGATGCTGATGACACCCTATGGGTAAATGAGACCTATTATCGCGAAGCAGAATTGGAATTTGCTAAGTTGCTTGCCAAGTATGAAACGGCTAACAAAATTGATCAGGAATTATTTAAGGTCGAGATGAATAACCTTGATATGTATGGTTATGGGATTAAAAGTTTTATTTTATCCATGGTCGAATCAGCATTGGAAATTTCGAATGATGAAATATCTAACAAAAGCATTAATGCCATTTTAA
>CAJIBV010000228.1_pt1 | contig 18835 bp, 20 predicted proteins | sample 9199431 | NCBI WGS metagenome assembly CAJIBV01 (sample SAMEA7708314, study PRJEB35096) | sediment metagenome | biome: marine neritic benthic zone biome [ENVO:01000025]; feature: sediment [ENVO:00002007]; material: shallow marine sediment [ENVO:03000034] sea grass bed [ENVO_01000059] ...
ATATAAATAGAAAGTGACATCAATCGTCTCATCGGGTTTGCGTTCATACCACATTCCAATACCTCGTATTTATGGTTAGATGTCCATGCGGATGGAAAATTCAGATAAAAAAAAAAAAAAAAAAAAGTAATTATAATTATAGTATCGATATTTAAAAGAGTGATTTGTTAATCACTCTTTTTTTTGTTCATTATCGTGCGGAATATGGATAAATGATATAAAGTATAAATTTAGGGAGGTATGAGTTTTGTCATCATTTAGATTAATTATTTCGTTTAATTTTGATGAATTATTAGAAATCTTCAACTAAAATAAATATGAGACCACTCAAAATTATTGTTCTGGCAAAACAAGTCCCTGATACCAGACATGTTGGTCCGGATGCCATGAGACCAGATGGCACAGTAAATAGACCAAAACTCCAAACCGTTTTTAATCCGGATGATCTTCATGCATTGGAATTAGCATTGCACATAAAAGATCAAATTCCAAAAAGCACAGTGACTGTATTAACTATGGGGCCTAAACGAGCTGCAGATATCATTAGAGAAGGTTACTATAGAGGTGCCGATTATGGGGTTATGATCTCGGATAGAAGATTTGGAGGGGCAGATACATTGGCCACAAGTTATACATTAGTAAAAGGCATTCATAAAATAGGAGATTTCGACCTGATACTGGGAGGACGACAGGCAATAGATGGGGATACCGCACAAGTTGGACCTCAATGTGCCGAGAAATTAAAAATTCCACAAATTACCTATGTCGATCAAATAGTTGATATTAAAGATAAAGAGATCATTGCTCGAAGAAGATTAGAAAAAGGAGTGGAAACTGTATCGTCTCCAATGCCCTGCCTGATGACTGTTCATGGTTCTTCTCCGGAGTGCAGATCCCGACATGCAAAACGAGTCATGAAATATAAATATGCAAGAACAAATACAGAGTTAAATTCTAAATCAACAGAAGATATTATAGTTGATCTGCATAAAAAGAGACCGTATTTAACTATTCCTGAATGGTCGGTTGAAGATTTAATGACCGATCCGGATAAAATAGGGTTATCAGGTTCTCCAACAAAAGTAAAAAGTGTAGAAAGTATTGTCCTCACTGCAAAAGAATCAAAAAAATTACGTGGAGATGATTCTGATATAGAAATGATGATTAAAGAATTAATTGAAAAACATACCATTGGATAAAAGGTAAACCTAAAAGAATAAATGATGAAAAGTGTATTTGTTTATTGCGAAGTAGAAAACCAAAAAGTAGCCGAAATAAGCCAGGAATTGTTATCCGCAGGCAAAAAACTTGCTGAGAAATTGGGTTGTAAACTTGAAGCTATGGCCTTTGGTGAAAAATTGAATACAATAAAAGACCAGATTGCTCCTTTTGGTGTTGACAGAATATTCATTGCCGACGACGGAAGGTTGGAACCTTACAGAACACTACCACATGCATCATTGGCTGAACATATTTTAAAACAAGAAGATCCACAGATTGTGCTTTTTGGGGCGACATCTATAGGTCGTGACCTGGCTCCTCGTATAGCCTCTGTACTAAATTGTGGACTTACGGCAGATTGCACTATACTTGATATTGGGGATCACATTGATAAAAAGGAGAAAAAGGAATATAAAAATTTGTTATATGCCATGCGGCCGGCATTTGGAGGTAGTATTATGGCCAATATAATAAATTGGGATATGCACCCTCAAATGGCTACAGTAAGAGAGGGCGTAATGAAGAAGGAGATCTATGATCCTAAGTACAAAACAGAAATTGTTGAGGTAGATGCAAATGAAATTGTTAAAGAACAAGATTTTGTTGTAAAAATTATTGAAAGACATGTAGAGGATTCAGGTGTTAACCTTAAAGAGGCGCCTATTATAGTGGCTGGAGGTTATGGAGTAGGTTCACAAGAAAATTTTCAGCATTTACAGGATCTAGCAGATCTGTTGGGTGGCGAAGTAGGAGGATCCAGAGCAGCAGTGGATGCAGGTTTTATCGATCATGACCGACAAATAGGGCAGACAGGAACCACTGTAAGACCAAAATTATACATTGCGGCAGGTATTTCCGGTGCTATACAACACAGAGCAGGAATGCAGGAAGCCTCAATGATCATTTCAATTAATAATGATCCTGATGCACCTATTAACAAAATTGCAGATTACGTAATAGATGGTGATTTGGGAGAAGTGGTTCCGAAGATGATTAAATACTACAAAAAGAACGCAAAATAAATGATTCAATAATAAACACATAAAATGGATAATTTTTATAAAGACACTCCCGATTTTAAATTTCATTTAGAACATTCCATAGTTGAAAAAATAGTTAGATTGAAGGAGAAAAATTTTGAAGAATCAGAAAAGTACGATTATGCACCTCTAAATCATGAAGATGCGATAGATACTTATGATAAAATCCTTGATATTGTGGGTGAAATTTGTGCAGAAACGATTGCTCCAAATGCTGAAGAGGTTGATCTTGAAGGTCCACATTTAGTTGATAATGAGGTGATTTATGCAAAAGGTACTGATGCAGATTATAAAGCTTTACATGATGCTGGATTAATAGGAATGGCGTTGCCAAGAAAGTATGATGGATTAAATTTTCCATTGTTGCCATATGTCATGGCCGCAGAAATGGTAGCCAGAGCTGACGCTGGATTTGCTAATATTTGGGGTTTACAAGACTGTGCTGAGACCATTAATGAATTTGGTTCAGAAGATCAAAAAGAAAGATATTTACCTCGTTTTAACCGAGATGGAGCAACTGCAGCTATGGTTCTAACAGAACCTGATGCAGGATCAGATCTTCAATCTGTAAAGTTGAAGGCAACGTTTAACGAATCCGAAAACATTTGGAAACTGAATGGAGTAAAACGGTTTATAACTAATGGCGATGCAGATATTTCACTGGTTCTGGCAAGATCTGAGGAAGGAACTAATGATGCCAGAGGATTGTCTATGTTCATTTATGATAGAAACAGCCATGCCGTTCAGGTAAGACATTTGGAGAAAAAATTAGGTATAAAGGGTTCACCAACATGTGAGTTAGTTTTTAAAGATGCACCGGCAGAATTGGTTGGAAAGGAGAGATTTGGATTAATTAAATACGTTATGGCGCTTATGAATTCTGCACGCCTTGGTGTTGGAGCACAATCTGTAGGAATTGCAGATGCAGCATACAGAGAAGCCTTAAAATATGCTGAGGAAAGGGCACAGTTTGGAAAAGTGATAGTTAAATTCCCTGCAGTTTACGAGATGATATCCAACATGAGAGTGCGAGTAGAAGCACTGCGATCTTTACTATATGAAACAACTCGATTTGTTGATGTTACTAAAGTTTATGAAGAGCTAATGAAAGAACGATCTTTGGAAAAAGATGAGCGATTGGAAATGAAAGCTTATGCCAAATTATCAAATGTATTTACACCGCTAATTAAGTTAGTAGCTAGTGAAGCTTGTAATTCCATAGCCTATGATTCCCTCCAAATACATGGTGGCACAGGGTTTATGAAGGACTTTCCCATAGAGCGAATTTATAGAGATGCAAGAATTACATCTATATATGAAGGGACGACCCAATTACAGGCGGTTGCGGCCATAAAAGGTGTGACTACAGGTGTTTATTTAGATCAAATTAAACAATATGATACTGAAGTTTCTGATAAAAACTGCGAGATCCGGACAAAACTTCATAAAATGACCGAAGCATATGAATCAATTTCTGGTAGAGTAATTGAGTCTGAAGATAACGAGTTATTAGACTTCCATTCTCGACGATTGGTTGAAATGGCTGGTAATATTATTATGGGATATTCATTGGTAATCGATGGTCAGAGAGATGAAAAATATGTTAAATCGGCTAAATTATTCGTCAACTTGGCAAGATCAGAAAATCAGGAGAGGTATGATTATATGAGTAGGTTTGAAATTGCAGATCTTGATTTGTATAGGTTGAACGAACCGGAGGTGAGTCATATGCAAGAATAATTTATAGCGAATAATTAAATTTTAAAAGCCACCGATTAGGTGGCTTTTATTTTATGGATTAATTACCTTTGTCTCAATGGATTTAAGCTTCTCCTTCATTATCCCAGTTTATAACAGACCTCAAGAAATTAAGGAATTATTGGATAGTTTTGTTAAATTCAATTTTAGGGATCCTTTTGAAATTGTAATTGTGGAAGATGGATCTACTAATACTTCTAAAGACATAGTAGGTTCTTTTAAAGGAACCTTGAATATTAATTATTATTTTAAAGACAATTCTGGTCCTGGAGATTCTAGAAATTTTGGAATGAAAAAAGCTAAGGGGAATTACTTTCTAATACTGGATTCTGATTGCATTTTGCCACCAAATTATTTAAATCTGGTAAGGGAAAATTTAACACAAGAATTTGCACATTGTTTTGGAGGACCTGATGCGGCTCATCCATATTTTTCTAACTTACAAAAGGCCATAAATTTTTCGATGACCTCGGTAATTACGACTGGTGGAGTGAGAGGAGGTCTAAAAAATAATAAAAGTTTTGAACCTAGGAGTTTTAATATGGGAATTTCAAAGGAAGCTTTTGAAAGGACTGGAGGATTTGGAAATATTCATCCAGGCGAGGATCCAGATCTTTCATTAAGATTAAGGAAATTGGGATATACAACCAAACTAATCCCGGAAGCTTTTGTTTACCATAAAAGAAGATTATCCTGGTCGAAATTCTATCAGCAAGTGTACAAATTTGGATTAGTAAGGCCAATATTAAATAAGAGGTTTAAAAAATCAAGGAAAATATCCTATTGGTTTCCAAGTATTTTTGATCTTGGTCTTGTTTTAGCTATAATTTTGATGGCTTTAGGATATAGATATTTAATATTCCTCTATGGCTTTTATTTTATTTTAGTTTTTGTGCTATCTTTAATTAAAAACAGGAATCTTGTTGTTTCATTTTTGTCCGTTTTTACAACATTAGTACAATTTTTTGGCTATGGTATTGGTTTTATTTTATCCACAATATATATTGGGCTATTTAACAGAGAACCTGAAAAGGTCTTCCCTTTTTTATTTTTTAATGTAAAATGATAAAATTTATAAGATCTTCATTATTAAAATCTATTAAAAGCAAACGATTAAACGTATTCTTGCTTTTTTTCTTGTTATCGTTTTTATTTTTAATCTTGACTAAATTAACAAAGGATTATACCAAGACTTTAGTTTTTCAAATTAAACCAATAAATGCCGTAGAAAATTTTGTAATACTAAAAGACACTTCACATAAACTCGATATAACTTTAAGGACTTACGGATTTAAATTTCTGCGATATTATTTATCAAACCCTTCTGTTACAGTGGATATGCAAGAACTGGACAGAAAGAACAACCATTATATTTGGACTAATATTAGAGGAATGGCCCATGTAAATTCACAGTTTGGTGAGAGCGTTAAATTAATGGCGGTCAATCCTGATTCTATTATTTTTAATTTTGACAGAAATGAGGTTAAAAAAGTACCGATAAAATTTAATTCTGATGTAACTTTTGTACCGGGATTTGATCTTTCAGAGAATTATGAATTAATTCCTGATAGTATAAAAATTATGGGTCCAAAAATACTTCTGGATTCCATTTCTGTAGTCGAGACAAAAGTTTTAAAAGCTCAGAATATAAAAACCGACATTGAGATACCTCTTAATCTGGTTCTTCCAGATAGTTCCGAAAATTTAGTCTATTCTCATAAGAAAATAACAGTGAAGGGAAAGGTTGATAAATTTACTGAGGGAATTATTGAGGTTCCTGTTGATATGATAAATATTCCTTCAGATATTAACATAAATTTTTTTCCAAAAGTCATAAGTGTTTCATACTATACCAGCCTAGTTAATTTCAAGGAGATAACCAATAAGGATTTTATTATTGAATGTGATTATAACAATTTAATAGAAGGTAGAACATATTTAGAACCTGTTTTAAAAAGATATCCGGAAAAGGTCAGGAATGTAAGGCTTAACAATAAAAGAATAGAATTTATTATTTCAGAATGAAAGTAGTTGGATTAACAGGAGGAATAGGAAGTGGTAAAACTACGGTTACAAACTTTTTTAAAGAATTAAATGTGCCTGTATATATTGCCGATGAGGAAGCCAAAAAACTAATGAATAAGTCCAAAGTTCTTATTCGGAAAATTAAGAAATTATTTGGAGAAAAAGCTTATAAAAATGATGAATTGAATAGACCATTTATTGCTTCTAAAATCTTCAATAATAAATCTTTATTAGAAGAAATGAATAGTCTTGTTCATCCTAAAGTAGGCAAACACTTTAATAAATGGATGGCAAAACAAGACCATGCTTATGTTGTTAAAGAGGCAGCAATACTCTTTGAAAATGACAGCTATAAGAATTATGATTTGATCATATCGGTTATTGCAGATAGAGAAACTCGATTCAAGCGTTTACTAAATCGAGATAGAAATACAACAAAAGAAAAAATTAAATCTATAATGGATAACCAATGGGATGATAAAGAAAGAATTAAATTATCAGACTTCGTTATTTACAACAAGGAATTGAAAAGAACTAAAAAACAAGTGTTGTCTATCCACCAAAAAATATTAAAATTAAGTGAATAAATGGAAATTTTAACGTTTTTGTTAACGTTAGGTTAAATGGTAGCACTTCTAAATGTTAAAATGTTAATTTTGAACGATGAGCAAAAAGGTATTCATCTTGCTGGTGTTGTTGATGAGCTTATCACTTATAGGCATCATTTTTGTTCAGGCGTATTATATAAACAATACAGTTAAAAACAAAGAAGAACAGTTCTCGTTTAGTGTTAAAAATGCGCTGGATTTTGTTGCCAAAGCGATTGAAGAAAAAGAATCAAGGCAGTATTATTATAGATATCAAAATCTTATAAGTAATACAGAAAAAGCAGATTCGGTAGCGATTAGTGAATTATTCATTAAGCAGGAAGATGAGGGTTTGAATGAAACCCTTATATACAGAAATGGAATATTAGAAGAAAACTTTAAACTCTCAACATCGCTCTTTGACATAGGTGTAGATACAGATAGTATTACATTAAAAAGGTTAACTAATAGACGAGAAACCAAAATTTTCTCAGGCAGTGTTGCAGAAAATGATTTAGACCTAAATCCAATTAAAACATTATTGAATATTGGTCGGTTAACTGAAACTGAGAAATCACAGTTCGAAATGGCTTACAGAGATTTAATTAAGAGAAAGCCAATTCATAAAAGAGTTTCTGAAAATGAAGTTCGACGATTATTGGATTTACGACTGCAGCAGGAAGACCTAGATTTGGATTATGAATTTGCAATTTACGGTAAAGACTTGGCAACCAAGGTGCAATCTGATGATTTTGAATACACTAAGAAATCAACTTTTGGAACACCAATATTTTTAGACAATGATAATCGAAGCGATTTTACTTTATTGGTAAATTTTCCCGAAAGGAAGAAATTCATTTTGTCTTCAATATTGGGAATGGCTGTTTTATCGGTACTTTTTACATTGGTAATTTTTATTGCATTTACGACAGCAATTTATCAGTTAATCAAGCAGAGGAAAATTTCTCAAATAAAGTCAGATTTCATAAATAATATGACCCATGAGTTTAAAACACCTATTGCAACTATTAACTTAGCTTTGGATGCTATTAGGAATCCTCAAATTATAGATGATAAGGATAAAGTAAAACGTTACTTGTCTATGATAAAGGATGAAAATAAGAGAATGCATGCACAGGTAGAGAATGTTTTAAGGATATCTAAACTCGAAAAAAATGAACTAAATATCAGTAAGGATAGAGTGGACCTTCACGACCTAATTGAGGAAGCAGTAACTCATGTTGGCCTGATTGTTGAAGATAGTAAAGGCTATATAAAAATGAAATTGGATGCAGAACAGTCCTCAGTACTAGCTAATCAAAGTCATTTTACCAATGTAATTATCAATATTTTGGATAATGCCGTGAAGTATTCTCCGGAAGAACCAAAAATTAAAGTTTACACCGAAAATATTGGAAACAATATAATTTTAAAAGTAAGCGACAAGGGGAGTGGAATGAGCAAAGCGGCACAAAAGCGTGTATTTGAAAAGTTTTATAGAGAGCATACAGGAGATATTCACAATGTAAAAGGTCATGGATTAGGTCTCGCTTATGTTAAAAGAATAGTAGAAGACCACCATGGTCAAATAACAGTAGAAAGTGAAAAAGGAAAAGGTAGTACATTTAAAATAAAATTACCATTAATATCATAAGTCAATGGAAGAACAAAAAAAGAAAATATTATTAGTAGAAGACGATCCTAATTTCGGGACAGTCTTAAAGGATTATTTGTCGATGAATAACTATGATGTTGTTCATGCAAAGAATGGTATGGAAGGGTTTGAAAAATTTAAAAAAGATGATTACGATCTTTGTATTCTGGACGTAATGATGCCGTATAAAGATGGTTTTACTTTAGCAAAAGAAATACGTGAAAAGAATAAAGACGTTCCCATTATTTTTCTAACTGCTAAAGCTATGAAAGAAGATGTATTAAAAGGATATAAAGTAGGAGCAGACGACTATCTAAATAAACCTTTCGATAGTGAGGTTTTATTAATGAAAATTAAAGCTATCATCCAGCGTAAAGCTTCTGATAGCGTAGCCGATAGTAAACAATTCGAATTTAAAATTGGAGGATTTGATTTAAATTCTAAACTTCGTTTTTTAAGCTATAAAGGGGGGAAACAGATAAAGCTATCACCCAAAGAAAACGAACTATTGAGGTTACTTGCTTTACACGAAAATGATTTAATGCCTAGAGAATTAGCATTAACAAAAATCTGGAGAGATGATAACTATTTTACTTCCAGAAGTATGGATGTTTACATAGCAAAATTACGTAAATATCTAAAGCAAGACCCAAATGTGGAAATACTTAATATTCATGGGGAAGGATTTAGACTAGTTATAAATCAATAGTCGCAGTATTAATTAAACATTTAAACCCAAGAGCCAGTTTAAAGCTGGCTCTTGGGTTATGTGCTAATAATTATTTAACTAACTATAAATTTCATTTTCAATTTTATAAGGTTTAACGTTCTTCCTGCCTTTTGTTATTGCTTGCTCATTTAAAGGAATTAAATGATGATAACGATCGGGTAATGATTTTTTTAGACCTTCAATTACATTTGCCAATTGAACAATTGGTTTTACTTTTAAATACGCCCCCAAAACAACCATATTAAATATTTTTTTGTTACCCATTTTGGTTGCTATCTTGTTAGCCTCTATCTGATAAATATTAATGTCCGTTCTAGTTGGGTGTTGATGGATACCATTTGGTTCGTAAATTAATATTCCTCCTGGTTTTACAGTTTCCTCGAATTTATCCATAGATTGCTGGTTCAGGATAATAGCTGTATCATATAATTTCAAATATGGTGAACTGATTCGTTCATCACTCAAAATAACGGTTACATTAGCTGTTCCGCCTCTCATTTCAGGACCATAGGATGGCATCCAGCTTACCTCTTCATCCTGCATTATTCCTGAATATGCTAATATTTTTCCCATAGATAATACACCCTGACCGCCAAACCCAGCTATAATTATTTCTTCTGTCATAATAATTCGTTATTTTAATTTCCCTTTAACTTTAATATCGCCTAATGGATAAAATGGAAACATGTTTTCTTCCATCCATTCATTGGACTCGATAGGATTCATTTTCCACCCGGAATTACAATTGGATACAATCTCAATAAAGGAAACCCCTTTGTCAAGCCTTGTGTTCTCAAAAGCCGTTTTAATTGCTTTTTTAGTTTTACGAACATGTTTATGCGTATGTACTGATTGTCTGGTTACGTAGTATGTACCAGGGAGTTGAGCAACCAATTCACTAATTTTTAAAGGGTTTCCCATAGAGTTGGTTTCTCTTCCATAAGGAGATGTAGAAGTTCTCATGCCGGGAAGTGTTGTTGGGGCCATTTGGCCACCTGTCATGCCATAAATTCCATTATTCACAAATATGACGACAATGTTTTCCCCTCTATTGCATGTATGAATTGTTTCCGCTGTACCTATTGCTGCTAAATCACCATCTCCTTGATAGGTAAAAACATATTTTTCTGGCCATAAACGCGAAATTGCAGTTGCTAATGCAGGTGCACGACCATGAGCGGCTTGAGTCATGTCTATGTTCATGAAGTCATATGCAAGTACAGAACATCCCACAGGAGCTACTCCAATGGTATCTTCAACTATACCAAGTTCATCAACTACTTCCATAGTTAAATTATGCGCAGTACCATGTCCACATCCTGGACAATAAGACAAAGTCGCATCTGTCATAGATTTAGTCTTACAGAATACTTGATTCTCGGGTTTTATGATGTCTAATACTTCCATCTTTTTTAATTATTTTTTGTTCTAAAGCTTCTAGCACCTCTTCAGGAGTGTGTATAATACCTCCGGTTCTTCCAAAGTGTTCTACAGGTACTTTGTGTTTAATAGCTAATCGCACATCATCCACCATTTGCCCTGTACTTAGTTCTACACTCAAAATTCCTTTTACCTGACCTGCTAACTCAAATAATTGTTGTTCAGGGAATGGGAATAAGGTAATCGGGCGTAATAATCCGACTTTTAAGCCTTTTTCTCTTCCCAATTTAACGGCCTTCTGCGCAATCCTTGCGCTAGAGCCATAAGCAACAAATAAATATTCGGCATCGTCGCAATCTATTTTTTCATAACGAAGGTCTTCTTCTTCCATTCGTCTGTATTTATCCATCAAGCGACCAACTCTGGCTTCCATTTTTTCTGGTTGAAGGTCCAAGGATGTAATAATGTTGCGTTCTCTATTTGTTTTCCCGGTTACTGCCCAATCATCATATCGTTCAATAATCTCTTCGTTTGACAAACGTTTTTTTTGATCTTTAAAGGTCACTTTTTCCATCATTTGACCAATTAATCCATCAGAAAGAATCATCACGGGAGCAAGATATTTAAACGCTATATTAAAAGCATCCTCCACAAAATCTGCCATTTCCTGAACAGAGGCGGGTGCTAATACATATAATTTGTAATCGCCATGACCTCCACCTTTAACTGCTTGATAATAATCGGCTTGTGAAGGCTGAATGGTACCTAAACCTGGCCCTCCACGAGCCACATTAACGATAACAGCTGGCAATTCGGCTCCAGCTAAATAGGATATGCCTTCCATTTTTAATGAGACTCCTGGACTTGAAGAGGAGGTCATGACCATTTTTCCAGTGCTCGCTGCTCCGTAAACCATGTTAATAGCCGCAATTTCACTTTCAGCTTGTAACACAACCATTCCAGTTCGATCTTCAGGTTTTTCTGTCATTAAGTATTCGATAACTTCAGATTGCGGAGTTATTGGGTAGCCGAAATAGCCATCGACTCCAGCCCTGATTGCTGCTTCGGCTAATGCCTCATTACCTTTCATTAATTTTATTTCTGACATTTTATGTACTTTTAATTTATCCGGAAACTTTTACTCTGTATACTGAAATTGCCCTGTCGGGACAAACTAAAGCACAATTAGTGCAACCAGTACAGGCTTCAGGATTACTCATGTAAGCGTAATGATAACCTTTACGATTAACTTCTTTACTCATGCTAATTACGTTATCAAGGCAAACAGGTATGCAAACTTCACAACCTTTACATGTTTCGGTATCGACTACGATAGCTCCTTTTACTTTTGCCATTTTAATAATTTTATATGTAAATCTTGATAGGTATTTTAATTATCTTCAAAGTTATGAGTAAAAAGCTGCATAAAGTATGATAAATATCAACTTTCAAAAGATTCAAAAAAGTTCAATAGAATTGTTAAAATGGTACATTAATTGTGAAATAAATGCAATGAATCACTTGTTCCCAATAATTTTTTTAATATTCAGTTTAACAGTTTCTGGGCAATCAGAACAAATTATTGGTGTTTATGAAAAAAGAAATGAACACGATGATCGTCTATTATTTTATAAACTTACTTTGAATTCTGATGGAAGTTTTATCTTCCATTCTTATGATAAGAATTACAGTTGGACTTCTGATTTGACAAATGAAAGAAATAAATATGGCAAAGGAACATGGAAAGCAGAGAAAAATCTGGTCTATTTTTATTCTGATAAACGGGCTGATTTTGATGAAAAGTATTCGTTGGATTTTAGCTATACGAAAGCCAGGTTTATTACAAAATCGCCTCGAGACAAATCTGATCGAGTTATAAAAACAGCTCTATTGTTTTATGAATCTGATATTTTTTGGGTTGAAAGATGGAAGTTGTTTAAGCTCGAATAGATGCATCAATGGTATTGATTATTTCATCTAAATCTGTTTGATAATCTAACCAAATGATCTTTTCATCTTTCATGAACCAAGTCAATTGTCGTTTTGCAAATCTTCGTGAATTTTTCATTATTTCTGACACGGCAAATTCTAAGGTACAATCTCCTTCTAAAAATTCAAATAACTCCTTGTAACCAACTGTATTTAGAGCGTTTAAATGTTTATCTGCAAGTAAACATTTTACTTCTTCCAGAAGGCCGTCTTGCATCATTAAATCGACTCGTTTATTAATTCTGTTATAAATGATTTCTCTATCCGCCGTTAATCCAATTGTGATAGTTTTAAAGTTTCTTTTTGTCTTATGTTTTTTTAAAAATGATGAATATGGCTTATTAGTTCCTATGCAAACCTCTAGAGCTCGTATTACACGATGCGGATTATTAATAGCGATGGTTTCGTAAGTTCTTGGATCGAGTTTTTTTAATTTAATTTGAAGGCTTTTCAAGCCATCTGATTCCAACATGCTATTCAGTGACTCTCTAATTTTTGGATCAATATCAGGAAAATCATCCAGACCTTTTGTAACGGCATCAACGTACAATCCTGAGCCGCCAACCATAATCACAATTCGATGGGCTTCAAAAAGTTCGTCAAGTTTATTTAAGGCATCTTTTTCAAAACTACCAACATTATAGTTGTCATGAATGGATTTATGATGAATATAATGATGCTTTACAGATGCTAATTCTGTTAGAGTAGGAACTGCAGTACCAATTTGCATTTCCTTATAAAATTGTCTGGAATCCGAGGAAATTATTTCCGTTTTAAAATGTTGGGCTAATCGAATACTTAAGGCTGTTTTACCAATTGCTGTAGGACCAACTATAGAAATTAAAAAATTACTCATCGTTCAATTTATGTCCGCATTGATGGCAATATTTGGCATCGTCTCTATGATTGGAAATAGAGCAATTTGGACAAGATTCTGTATTGGTATGCACCTCTTTTCTACTTACGCGATTCATTTCAGATGTAATTATACCGGTCGGAATAATAATTATTGAATAACCTAATATCATTATTGCAGAAGCAATTAATTGTCCAAAAGGAGTATGAGGTGCAATATCTCCATAACCAACTGTCGTTAAAGTTACAATTGCCCAATACACACTTCTCGGTATACTGGTAAATCCGCTGCCTTGTTCACTTTCAACTAAGTACATTACAGTTCCTAGAATTATACAGAGAATTATAACAAAGGAAATAAATACAGCAATTCGTGCTCTACTAAGTTTTAAAGCTCTTACCAAGGTAGTAGATTCACCAATATATCTAGTGAGTTTTAAGATACGGAATATTCGTAACAATCTTAGAGCTCTCAAGGCAACCAAAGATTGAGATCCCACAAATAATAGGGATAAATATTTAGGTATTGTTGATAATAAATCTATTATACCGTAAAAGCTAAAAATATACCTAGAAGGTTTTTTTACCGAAATAATTCTTGCAATATATTCAATACTGAAAAGTATAGTTATTATCCACTCTGATATGTTTAGGAAGTTATGATATTCTTTATCGATGCCACTGACACTTTCCAACATTACCAGAACAATACTGGCAATAATTGCAACTAATAACAAAATATCGAATAATTTTCCTGCAGGAGTATCTGCTTCATAAATTATTTCGTGTAGTTTGACTCTCCAGTTTTTAATTTTCTTGATCATTGATTAAATGTAATGAAAAGATTATAAAACTTTTATAACTTTAAAATCTTTAGTCTTTTGTTTTTTCTTATGAAGTTCTGAATGATATGTTGGGTATCTCTATTGTTCTGCATCGGTGTAATAATGGATTTTAAGACTTCAAAATTATTAATCTGATAGTTAAGGTTAAAGAAACCTAATCCTTGAAACACACCATTTTCTATGAGGATTGCACTACGTTCATCTATATCTCTTCCTTGATCAACTATAACCATGTTCTGATTGTGATAGCTATTCTTTTCAATTAAATTCGAAACCCGTTTATTGTATAATTCGGGTGATTCTTCTTGAATACAAGCACCTTGACATTCCTTAATGGTGTAGTTAAAACAGTTCCCTTTTGTTTCGTAAATTCCAGTTAGTTTCTGACAAAGTTTATACTCCTCAACCCATTTAAACATAAAACTTTTGGCACTAACTCTATTACTGAAAGTGGTAATTGGCTTAATACTCCCATTTACTTTATCAATTTTTAAATTTATATACCCATTCTTATCATTAAAACTATATAAAGCATGAGTAAAAATTGTTCTCCGCAAAGCGCGATTATAAATAGGTTTGTTCTTTTTAATTTCTTCGCTTTCTTTTAATAGGGCGACCAATTCACTTCCTGTTGATTCATACGTTACTGCTGCGACCTGTAGTTGTATTTTTTTAGATTTAGGGCTGGAACTTGTAAAATGTTGGTTGATTCGTTTTTTTATGTTTTTACTTTTGCCAATATATATAATTTCTCCATCAGATTTATGCATGTAATAAACACCAGTTATGGAAGGAAGTTTTTCAATAATATCTATATGCCTTGGTTCTAATTGGTATTTTGGTTCTAATCTAATAGATTCCTGAATAATCCGTTTATGAGAATCTTTATCCATTAACATCTTAAATAGTTTAACCGTTGCTTGTGCATCACCAGCGGCTCTGTGTCTATCACTTACAGGAATGCCTAACGATCTTGACAGTCTACCTAAACTGTATGATTGCTGATTTGGTATAAGCCCTTTAGCTAATTCTACAGTACATAAAGTTTCACGTTCAAACTGAAATCCCAATCTTTTAAATTCCGTTTTTAAAATACGATAGTCAAACTGTGCATTATGAGCAACAAGGATAGAATCTTCTGTAATTTCCACTATACGTTTTGCGACTTCGTAGAATTTAGGGGCATGGCGAAGCATAGAACTGTTTATACCAGTTAAATTAGCCACAAAAGGTTGAATGTCTCTTTCAGGGTTAACAAGACTTATAAACTGGTCAACTACTTTATGCCCGTCATATTTGTATATGGCAATTTCCGTAATTCCTTCTTCGTTGTACTTTCCACCTGTTGTTTCTATGTCGACTATTGAATAAATAAAAAAACTCTTATTAAATTACTAATTTCTTGCACCAAATATACTACTTCCAATTCTAACCATATTGCTACCACAGTCTATAGCTAATTTATAATCACCGCTCATTCCCATTGATATAATCTTGAACTCAGCCTTAAGAAAAGAATTAGATTTTAATTCATCAAATATTTTCTTTAAATATAAAAACTCCTCTTGAATTTGATCAAAATCGTCGGTATAGGTTGCCATTCCCATAACTCCTTTAACCTTTACATTTTCTAAGTCTAAAAACTCTCTCGAGTTTACCATTTGTCTAACTTCCTCTTCCGAGAGTCCATATTTTGAATCTTCAGTAGCAATTCTGATCTGCAACAAACAACCGATTTCTCTACTGTGTTTTTTAGCTTGCCTATCTATTTCCTTAAGCAGTTTAAGATTATCCACTCCGTGTATTAAACTCACAAAATCTGCCATATATTTAACTTTGTTTCGCTGTACATGACCAATCATATGCCATTCAATGTCCTCTGGCAGAAGATTATGTTTTTCCACCAATTCCTGAATTTTGTTTTCACCAAAAATTCTATGACCAGACTCGTAAGCTTCCATGATATCGGAAACAGGTTTTGTTTTAGTTACGGCCACTAAAGAAACATATCCTGGCAATTGTGATAGAATATTATTAAGGTTCTTTTTTATAGACATTTAAAACTCATAAATTGTGATTCCACTTCTTAATTTAGGCAGTATATAAGTGCTTTTTGGTGGCATCTTTAAACCATCATCTGCTATTTTTTTCATTTGTTCAACAGTAGCTGCACGCATACCAAAACCTACTTCATATTTTCCACTATCAACTATACCTTTTACATTCACTATTTCATCTCTACCATGTGTGTGAAAATATCCAATACGAGAGTCATGACGCAGATCATCAATTCCTAAAATCGGTTTTAATATAGTTTTGTATAAAATTTGGGCATCCAACCTATCCAAAGAAGTTTTAAATTCATACATAACTTTTCTTAAGTATAAAGAATAAAAATTGCCATCCAGATACATACTAAAATGATTTGGTCTTGATGGTTTGTAAGGTGTAATGCCTCTGTTTTGAATTCTAAATATGGCATCTAACTTAATTAGAAATTCTTCTTTAGTTAAACCGTTTAAATCTTTTACCAATCTATTGAACTCGTGAATTACTAAATCTGATTCCGGAATTAAATAAGACATAAAGAAATTATAAGATTCTGTGCCTTTGTGGTCAGGGTTTTTTTCCTTTTCTTCTTTATACAATAAGTAAGATGAAGCAGATCTATGATGCCCATCGGCTATGTAAATTATATTCATTTTTTCAAACTCCTCCTGAATGGTTTTAATCATTGCTTCGTCGTCAATTTTCCACAGGAAATGCGTATCCTTATAGGTCATAGTAAACTCATATTCGGCATAGTTTTTTTGAATTTCTTTAATTATCTGGGCAATTTTATAATTGTCAGGATAAGTGAGTAGAACCGGTTCGGCGTTAAAACCAACAGTCTTTAAATAACTTTTAAATGTCTGTTCCCTGGATTCTATTGTGTCTTCATGTTTCTTAATGATATCTTTCTCATAATCTTCTGCACTTGTAGCTGCTATAATACCATTAAAAATCTGATTGTGACGATTTACAATTTTATAAACATAAAATGAAGGTTTATCGTCCTGGATGAAGACGTTATCTTCTTTAAATTCAAGATATCTATTCCTGACTAGTTTGTATCTCTCTTCACCTGTAATAACTCTATCATATTTATAACCAGGATTAACAATATGCAAGAAGGAATAAGGGTTATAACCCATACGACTTTCTCTTTCGTCAATAGTATAACTTTGATAAGATCTTGATGCTACTAAACCTACCATAGCTCGAGTAGGTCTTACTGCTTTAAATGGAATTACTTTTGCCATTTAATGAATGAACTGTTTAGATATTTTCTCGGCTTTCACGGTTTCTGAATAGTCGTAAAACCCTTCACCGGATTTTATACCTAATTTTCCCGCTCTTACCATATTTACCAACAATGGACAAGGTGCATACTTTGGATTTTTAAATCCATCATTCATTACATTTAATATGGATAAACACACATCCAATCCTATAAAATCGGCCAATTGCAGAGGACCCATTGGGTGTGCCATTCCTAATTTCATGACCGTATCTATTTCATTAACTCCAGCCACTCCGTTATAAAGGGTCTCTATGGATTCATTAATCATTGGCATTAAAATCCTATTTGCCACAAAACCAGGATAATCCTTAACTTCTACAGGAATTTTACCAAGTTTTTTACAAAGTTCCATAATTGTATTGGTAACTTCATCACTTGTATTATATCCTCGGATAATTTCTACTAACTTCATTATAGGTACCGGATTCATGAAATGCATACCTATAACCAAAATTGGTCTTTTAGTAATTGCAGCTATTTGAGTGATGGATATTGACGATGTGTTAGTTGCTAATATAGTATCTTCCGGACAATCTATATCGAGTTGTTTGAAAATCTTTAATTTTAAATCTATGTTTTCTGTCGCTGCTTCAATAACTAATCCTGCATATTCTACACCTTGAGTTATATCAGTAAACACTGTTATATTATTCAATGTGGCATGTTTATCAGTTTCGGAAATTTTCTCTTTGGCAACCATTCTATCCAAATTTTTAGAAATGGTTGTAATACCTTTTTTAAGTGCATCTTCACTAATATCTACTAGTTGAACTTTAAATCCTGATTGAGCAAAAGTATGAGCAATCCCATTACCCATAGTTCCGGCTCCAATTACTGCTATATTCTTCATAATAATAATGCGTTTTATTTTAAAACTGATCGATAATCATAGTTGCAATACGTAGTGCCTCAGTCCCATCGTAGAGTGTCACTATTGGTTTCGTGTTATTGTTTATCGCATCTGCAAAAGTTTCCAATTCATCAAGAATGGCATTATTATTGGAAACTTCTGGATTATTGAAATAGATCTGTTTTTTAATACCTTCAGCATTTTGTAAGATCATATCGAAATCGCCTGGGTCTTTTGGTGCATCTTTCATTTTCACTACTTCGCACTTCTTTTCCAGAAAATCAACTGATATATATGCGTCTTTTTGAAAGAACCGCGTTTTACGCATATTTTTTAAGGAAATTCTACTGGCGGTTAAATTAGCTACACAACCATTTTCAAATTCTATTCTGGCATTTGCAATATCTGGAGTATCACTAATTACCGATACACCGCTGGCAGATAATTTTTTGACTTTAGATTTAACTGCACTGAGAATAATGTCAATATCATGAATCATTAAATCTAGAACTACGGGAACATCAGTACCACGAGGATTAAATTCTGCTAACCTATGAG